>ERZ838577.3277-NODE-3277-length-15692-cov-17.821321_pt1 | contig 15692 bp, 12 predicted proteins | sample MGYA00519682_ERZ838577 | MGnify/ENA primary metagenome ERZ838577 (study PRJEB31850, sample SAMEA3708838) | human gut metagenome | biome: human gut; feature: human-associated habitat; material: faeces | place: China | collected 2014 ...
GCCGCATCAACCTGAGCCGCCGCGACGCCATCCTGGCTCTGGAAGCCAAGCGCGCAGAGCAGGCCCAGCAGTGATCTGATGGGGACCCCGTCAGGCAGACCGTAAGAATATGATGAAAGATCCGCTGTTTCTCCAAAGGAACGGCGGATTTTTTGTGCTGGACGCACTGCGTCTGTGCGCGGTATCATCAGAAAAAAGCGGACAGCATGAAAGGAAGAAAACCCATGGAAGAACATCACATTCCGCAGGCGGTGCAGATCCGCAATGCCCATGTCCACAACCTCAAGAACATTGATGTGGACATCCCACTGCACCAGATCGTGGGCATTGCGGGCGTGTCCGGCTCCGGCAAATCCTCGCTGGCACTGGGCGTGCTGTATGCGGAGGGCTCCCGGCGCTACCTGGATGCCCTGTCCACCTACACCCGCCGCCGGATGACGCAGGCCGCCCGGGCGGGCGTGGACGAGGTGCTGTACGTTCCGGCTGCGCTGGCCCTGCACCAGCGGCCCAGCGTCCCGGGCATCCGCAGCACCTTTGGCACCGGGACCGAGCTGCTCAACAGCCTGCGGCTCATGTACTCCCGTCTGGCCAGCCACCGCTGCCCCAATGGTCATTATCTGGCCCCGTCGCTGCGGGTGGCGGCCGGGAAAGAGCTGCTCTGCCCGGAATGCGGGGCGCAGTTTCTGGCCCCGTCGGCCGAAGAGCTGGCCTTCAACTCGCAGGGGGCCTGCCCGCAGTGCGGCGGCATCGGCACGGTGCGCACGGTGGACCCGGACACGCTGGTGCCGGATGATTCCCTGACCATCGACGAGGGTGCCGTGGCCCCGTGGAACAGCCTGATGTGGTCGCTGATGACCGACATCTGCCGGGAGATGGGCGTGCGCACCAATGTGCCCTTCCGGGACCTGACCGCGCAGGAAAAGGAGATCGTGTTCCACGGTCCGGCGGAGAAAAAGCACATTTTCTATCACAACAAGAATTCCAATCAGGCAGGGGAGCTGGACTTTACCTATTTCAATGCGACCTACACCGTGGAAAACGCGCTGGCCAAGGTCAAGGACGAAAAAGGCATGAAGCGGGTAGAAAAGTTCCTGAAAGAGGACATTTGCCCTGCGTGCCACGGCACCCGCCTTTCGGCAGCGGCCCGCGCCCCCAAGCTGCGGGGCCTCTCGCTGGATGAGGCCTGCCGGATGCCCCTTTCGGAGCTGGTCGGCTGGGTGCAGGGCGTGCCGGACAGCCTGCCCGCAGAGATGCGCCCGATGGCGGAAAACATTGTGGAATCCTTCACCGGCCCGGCAAAACGGCTGATGGACCTGGGGCTGGGCTACCTCACGCTGGACCGTGCGGCCTCGACCCTTTCCACCGGAGAGCGCCAGCGCATGCAGCTGGCCCGCGCCGTGCGCAACCGCACCACCGGGGTGCTCTATGTGCTGGACGAACCCAGCATCGGCCTGCATCCCTCCAACATCGTGGGCCTGACCGGCGTGATGCACGACCTGATCGCGGACGGCAATTCGGTGATCCTGGTGGATCACGACACGCAGATTTTAAAGGAAGCAGACTGGATCGTGGAAATGGGGCCGGAAGCCGGGGCAAAGGGCGGCCATGTGATCGCACAGGGCACCATCCCGGCCATCGAGGCGGACCCGGCGTCCCAGATCGGACCCTTCCTCTCCGGAAAGGCGGACACCCTGCGGCGAAAGCGCGCATTGGCGGACGCCCTGTTTGCACAGGGAACACTCCATCTTTCCACCGCGCAGCTCCACACGGTGAAGCCGCTGGAAGTAGACCTGCCCAAGGGGCGGCTGACCGTCGTGACCGGCGTGTCCGGCTCCGGCAAGACCACGTTGGTGCTGGAGAGCCTTGTTCCGGCACTGGAAGCCCGCATCGACGGCAAGACACTGCCGCCGCATGTCCGCGCCCTTGACGCGGAGGGCATCGCCCACGTCAAGCTCATTGATGCGACCCCCATCGGGATCAACGTCCGCTCCACCGTTGCCACCTACGCAGGCGTCCACGATGACCTGCGCAGGCTCTTTGCGCGGTCGCCGGACGCAAAGGCGCACGGCTACAAAGCCGGAGATTTTTCCTACAACACCGGGTCCCTGCGCTGTCCCGGCTGCGACGGCACCGGCGAGGTGAGCCTGGATGTGCAGTTCCTGCCGGATGTGAACATCCCCTGCCCGGACTGCCGTGGTTCCCGCTATGCCCGGGCGGCCGGACTGGTAAAACTGACCGGCCCGGCGGGGCAGACGGCCTCGCTGCCGGAGCTGATGGACATGGACGTGAACACGGCCATTGATTTTTGCCGGAACATGAAAACGGTCTGCCAGAAGCTGAAGGTCCTGCAGCAGCTGGGCCTGGGCTACCTGACTCTGGGCGAGGAAACGCCCAGCCTTTCCGGCGGCGAAGCCCAACGTCTGAAGCTGGCCAGCGAGATCGGCCGGACCCAGACTGATTCCGTGTTCGTGTTCGACGAGCCGTCCATTGGCCTGCACCCGCTGGATGTGCAGGTGCTGCTGGGGGTGTTCCAGGCCCTGCTGGACAATGGTGCGACTGTGGTGGTCATCGAGCATGATCTGGACGTCATCCGCAATGCGGACTACATCATCGACATGGGCCCCGGCGGCGGAGATGCCGGCGGGCGGATCGTGGCCTGCGGCACCCCGGAGCAGATCTGTAACGACCCGGCCAGCATCACCGGGCGGTATCTGCGCCGCTGACGGCTGCAGTTTGCTGTTGTGTTTTGCGTCCGGATATGCTATCATCGGGCCAGAAGCAATGCGAGGAGGAGTTTTCTATGATCCAATTTGGCCTGCGTCTGCACGACGCCGAAAAGCTGCCCCTGGAGCAGGTGCTCCCGCTGGTACGCCAGCGGGGTTTCACCTGTGCTCACCTGGCCCTGAGCAAATCCCTCAAGGAGGTGCCCAACACGCCGAGCGCCCTCACCCCCGGTTACGCCGCCTATCTGCGCCGCCTGTTTGCCCAGAACGGCATTGACATTGCCGTGCTGGGCAACTACCTCAACCTGGCCCACCCGGACGAGGACGCTCTGCACGCCATTCAGGAAAAATACTACGCCCATATCCGCTTTGCCAGCCTGCTGGGCTGCGGTATGGTGGGCACCGAGACCGGTGCACCCAACGCGGAGTACAAGTTCTGCCCGGAGTGCCGCAGCGACGCGGCTCTTGCCACCTTTATCAGGAACTTCAAGCCGGTGGTGCGCTGCGCCGAGCAGTACGGTGTGACCATTGCCATCGAGCCGGTGGTCAAGCACATCGTGTACGATGCCAAACGTGCCCGCACCGTGCTGGACGAGATCGGCAGCCCCAACCTGCAGATCCTGCTGGACCCGGTGAACCTGCTGAATATGGAAAACGTGGACGCCCGCGAGGACGTGTTCGCCGAGGCCATTGAGCTGCTGGGCAAGGATGTGGCCATGATCCACTTCAAGGACTTCCTGCGCAAGGACGCCGGCGGACAGTTGGCGGCCACCGGTGCCGGACAGGGCGGCATGGGCGACTACCGCACCATTCTGCGGTTCGCCAAGCAGGAAAAGCCCTGGGTGTTCGCCACACTGGAAAACACCACGCCGGAGAATTCGGTCCAGTGCCTGCAATACCTGCAAAAGCAGTACGACGCGTGCTGAATCTGCCCCAATCACAAAAGGGTCTGCTGCCGTTTCCGGCAGCAGACCCTTTTGTGATAGAGAAATCAATCCAGATCCAGTTTGTTCTTCATCAGCCAGTTGGTGGCGGCAAAGTAGACACCGCACAGCACCGCATCGGCCAGCAGGGAAATCAGCACGGCGCGGAGATAGAACCGATTGGTCGTGACCTGCCAGGTGTCACCGGAAGCGATGACTACCATATCCAGCCCGACGGTGTTGTTGGTGTAGGGCAGCAGGGCCACAAGGCGGTTCTGCACAATGTTCAGGATCACAAAGGCCGCGATGCCCACCAGCGCAAAATGCTGCTTGAACTGATGCCCGATCATGCAGGCGGTGTACAGGCACAGGATGGAGCAGACCAGCGTGGCCAGCCACTCGATGGCCGTGAGCAGCAGCATAAAGCCGCTGACATTCAGAACGCGCTGCAGAATATCTGCCAGCTGCCGGAAGTCGCGCACGGCACTGGCCCAGTCCGAGAAGATGCCGTTGACGTTCAGCATCCCGCACAGGAAGAATACACCGAGGGAAAGCGCGATGACCAGGATGCTGCACAGCAGCCACACCATGCTGGAGATGAGCTTGGACAGGATGAGCTGCGCCGGGGTGACTGGCAGGGTGTGCATCAGATAACCCTCGCGCCCCAGCAGGTTGCGGGTGAACCGCTGGATGATGGTGAGTGCAGTGATGACTGCAATGGCGACACACAGCATCAGGTAAACGGTTGTGACGACGGCGATGGGAAAATCAGAAATCAGTGCCGGAAAGCGGAAGAACGCCCCCAGCAGTGCAGCAGCAGCCAGAATGGCCAGATACAGTCCGCCGTAAATGCGGCAGGTGGCCTTGAACTCATACTTTAAAAGTTTGCTCAGCATTTGAATACCTCCCGGAAATATGCATCCACGCTCATGCCCTCAGTCTCGCGGAGCTCCTCCACGCTGCGATGGGCGAACACCCGGCCGTCCTTCAGGAAGATGGCCTCGTCCAGCACCGGCTCGATGTCCCCGATGAGGTGGGTGGACAGGATGACCGTTGCGTCCTTGCTGTAGTTGCTGATGATGGTGTGCAGGATGTAGTCGCGGGCGGCGGGGTCCACGCCGCCGATGGGCTCATCCAGCAGGTAAAGCCGGGCCGCGCGGCTCATGGCCAGGATGAGCTGCACTTTTTCCTTGTTGCCCTTGGAGAGGGTCCTGAGCTTTGCGGTGCGGGCAATGTGCAGGGTGTCCAGCATCTCAAAGGCCTTGGCGGGGTCAAAGTCGGCGTAAAAATCCGTGAACATGCCCACCAGCTGCTCTACCTGCATCCAGTCGGGCAGCCAGTCGGCGTCCGGCAGGTAGGAAACAAGGGCCTTGGTGTCCGGGCCGGGGGCCATGCCGGCTACCTTGATGCTGCCGGACGTGGGCTGCAGCAGGCCGTTGGCCAGCTTGATGAGGGTGGTCTTGCCGCTGCCGTTGGGGCCCAGCAGGCCCACGATGCGGCCAAAATTCACATGCAGATCCACGCCGTCCAGCGCGGTCTTGTCTTTGTCGTAGCACTTGGTCAGTGCTTCACAGGTCAGAATCTCACTCATTGTGCATCCTCCTTGGTGGTGTCCAGCTGCTCCAGCAGGGCAGCCGCGCGTGCAGGGCTGTAGCCGATGCCGCGCATCTTGACCAGAAATTCTTCCGCCAGTTTCCGGGCGGCTTCGGTCCGAAGCTGTTCGATCAATTCGGTGTCCTCCGTAACATAGCGGCCTGAGGTGCGTTCGGTGCGCACCAGACCTTCGGTTTCCAGCTGGGCCAGGGCCCGCTGCATGGTGTTGGGATTGACCCCGGCGGCTGCGGCAAGGTCCCGCACCGAGTCCAGGTGCCCGCCGGGCGGGTAGGTGCCTGCCAGGATGCGGGCCTTGAGCCGTTCCACCAGCTGTGCATAGATCGGGCGGCTGGAATCAAACTGTTCCGACATACTGTTGTCTCCTTGTATTGCTGTATTAAGCGCTTGATACAATAATACACGATCTGCCCCGCTTGTCAAGCCCTTTTGGCAAAAAAAGAAGAGCTGCTGCGAAAAAATACGCAGCAGCTCTGAAAATCAGAACAAATTTACTCCAGCACCAGCAGCAGGCTCATCTTGAACCTGCCCTGTGCGGTCACACTGTGCAGGCCGTTCTTGTCAAAACGGAAGCTCTGGCCTGCGGTCAGCTCGTAGTCCTGGCCCTCGTAGCCGATGATGGCCTTGCCCTCCAGTGCGGTCAGGATGGCGTTGCCGGGAGCACGGTGCGGGGTCAGGCCGGTGCCCTCGTCAAAGGCCATCAGCACGAATTTCATGTTGTCGGTGTGGGCCAGGTCCAGGTTGGCGATGCTGCCCTCTTCGTAAGAGATCAGATCCTTCAGTTCGGTGGCTGCGCCTGCTTTGAGGATGCTGTTCATAGTAAGGTTCTCCTTTTTGATGATGATTTCGGTATAGATAAGGCCGTTGTCGGTGCGGGTGCCGCATAGCGTTCCGGGCGGCACCCAGAGCAGCTGGCCGGGGTGCATGGGGACGTCGTGGGCGTCGCTGCCCAGAACAAAGGTACCGCTGCCCTCACCGCCCAGATACAGGGTGGTGCAGTCGTAGAACTCCGGAGTGATGGAGGTGCCTGCGCCCAGCGAAAACCAGGTGACGGGCACCTCCTGCCCGAGCTGTGCCGGGCGGGAAACGGTCATGGCCGGGCGGATGGGCCGCACCTGCGAGGGGGTGAAGGGCTGGTTGAACATAAAACGGACTCCTTGTGTGGGAAGTGGAGCCGCCAATTCCGTTGCGGCAGCGGGGTGGACGGCTTATTTTTTATAGTATACCCCTTTTGTAGGGTGAAATCCGTGGTTATAACCACGGAATATGAAAAATAACACGATCCCTTCAAAATGATGCAATCTATCCAGAAAAAATGAGGATAATATCAAAATTTACAGAGATTTCATACAATTCTGCATTGCAAATTTTTTGACGATGTGCTATGCTGAAAAGCAGAGAACCGCCGCCGGAACCGGCGGCGCAAATGAGTTTGGAGGATTTGACTTATGGCTGATCGCATCGTTCTGAATACCATTTCCTACCATGGCCATGGTGCCATCGAGAACATTGTGCCGGAGCTCACCGCCCGCGGCTACAAAAAGGCCTTTGTCTGCTCGGACCCCGACCTGATCAAGTTCGGCGTCACCAAGAAGGTCACCGACCTGCTGGACGCCGCAAACTTTGCCTACAGCGTGTACAGTGAGATCAAGCCCAACCCCACCATTGCCAATGTGCAGGACGGTGTGGCCGCTTTCAAGGCTGCCGAAGCAGACTGCATCGTGACCATCGGCGGCGGTTCCTCCATGGACACGGCCAAGGCCATCGGCATCATCATCAACAACCCGGAGTTTGCGGACGTCCGCTCTCTGGAGGGTGTGGCTCCCACCAAGAAGCACGCCGTGTTCACCATCGCGGTGCCCACCACTGCCGGTACGGCTGCTGAGGTCACCATCAACTACGTCATCACCGATGTGGAGAAGAAGCGCAAGTTCGTCTGCGTGGACACCAACGACATCCCGGAGATCGCCGTGGTGGACCCCGATATGATGTCTTCCATGCCCAAGGGCCTGACCGCTGCCACCGGTATGGACGCACTGACCCATGCCATCGAGGGTTATATCACCAAGGGCCACTGCACGATCTCCGACATGTTCCATCTGGAAGCCATCAAGCTCATCAGCGAGAACCTGCGCGGTGCCGTGCAGAACACTCCGGAAGGCCGTGAGGGCATGGCTCTGGGCCAGTACATCGCCGGTATGGGCTTCTCCAACGTGGGCCTGGGCATCGTGCACTCCATGGCACACGGCCTGTCCGCCCTGTATGATACCCCTCACGGCGTGGCCTGCGCCATCCTGCTGCCGGTGGGCCTGGAATACAACAAGACCGTCGCCGGTGAGCGCTACCGTGCCGTCGGCAAGGCCATGGGCGTGAAGGGCATCGACGAGATGAACGACGCCGAGGCAGCCGATGCCACCATCGCCGCCGTCAAGCAGCTGAGCGCCGATGTGGGCATCCCCACAAACCTGCACGGCATCCTGAAGGAAGAGGACATCCAGTTCCTGGCCGAGTCCGCTTATGCCGACGCCTGCCGCCCTGGCAACCCGCGTGACACCAGCGTGGAAGAGATCGTGGAGCTGTACAAGAGCCAGCTGTAACCCTACAGCCTGAACCACCCGCGTAAACCAAAGGCCCCGCACCGTTCCGTTCGGAACCGGTGCGGGGCCTTTTGGATGATGCACTGCCGCAAAACTTATTCGGCTGCGCGGGACTGCTCCACAAAAGCGGCGATCTTGTCCACTTGGATCTCGGCCACGGCACGGCCGGTGTCGTACACGCGGCGCAGCTGGGCGGGGTCACGCTCCATGGAGCCGATCTCCAGCGGGATCGGCGGCCGGATGACAAAGGTCTGGCCGGTCTGCTCCAGCATGGCCACATGTTCCAGTGTCTCGTTGTAGCGCTCGTGGCGGTCGGCCACGGCCTCCACAAAGGCGGGGTAGCGCAGGTAGCGCGCCCGGATGGCGGGCAGCATCTTGTTTTTCTTTTTCACAAAGTCCTTGGGCTGGGTCAGCACGATGAGGTTGCGCTTGTAGCCGATGGACTCAAAGAAGCGCACCGGGATGGAATCTGCAACGCCGCCGTCCAGCAGCTGGTAGTGGCCGATCTTCACGATCTTTGCGGCCAGCGGCATGGAGGCCGACGCCTGCATCCACTGGATGTCCTCGGCGTCGCCGGTGCGGCACTTGTGGTAGATGGGGTCACCGGTGCGCACATCGGTGCACACCACAAAAAAGTCCATGGGATCTTCCCGAAAGGTTTTGGCGTCAAACGGATCCAGCTTTTCCGGCACGGTATGGTAGCAGAACTGCTCGCTGTACAGGTTGCCGGTGCGCAGCAGGTTGCCAAAGCTGGCGTAGCGCTTATCTTTGCAGTATTCGGTGTTGTAGCGGATGGTGCGCCCGATCTGGTGCGACTTATAGTTGCAGCCGAACACGGCCCCCGCCGAAACACCGATGGCACCGTCCACCGTGATGCCGTGCTCCATCAGCACATCCAGAACACCGGCGGTGAACATGCCGCGCATGGCCCCGCCTTCCAGTACAAGTCCCGTTTTCATAACCGTTCTCCCTCTCCTCCGATCGGCGTACAGGCACCGGTCTTTCTTCCAAGTATACTCAAAAATCAGCAAAGCACAAGAGCGCCGAAAGCCAAAAATTACAGGACAGTTTTGCGGAGTTTCGGTGCTTTTTGCCATAGGCATGCTTTTGGAAAAAGCCCACGCAGATGCAGCCCGGATTTTTTCAAATTTGGGCACAAAGCCACTTGCCAAAGGCAGGCACTTCCGTTATACTAGGTAAAATACATACAGGTTGCGGGCACAGCTTTGTGCCCCGGAATGGAAAAAGGCTGGAGGACAAAGACTGCTTATGAAGATGCTGGAAGATCGTATCCGCGCAGACGGCATTGTGCGCGAAGGAAATGTGCTCAAGGTGGACAGCTTCATCAACCACCAGATGGATGTCCCGCTGTTCCGCGAGATGGCCCGGGAGTGGAAGCGCCTGTTTGCGGGCAAGCCCATCAACAAGGTGCTCACCATCGAGGCCAGCGGCATCGGCATTGCCGCCATTGTGGCCAGTGAGTTCAACGTGCCGGTGGTGTTTGCCAAAAAGTCCATGAGCATCAATCTGGACTACAACAACTACGAGACCAAGATCCAGTCCTTCACCCACAAAAAGATCTACAACGTCATTGTGTCCAAAAAGTTCCTCACCGCAGAGGATCATGTGCTGATCATCGACGATTTCCTGGCCAACGGCTGTGCCCTGATGGGCCTGCTGGAGCTGGCACAGGAGGCCGGTGCCACCGTGGAAGGCATCGGCATCGCCGTGGAAAAGGGCTTCCAGCAGGGCGGTGAGCTCATCCGCAGCAAGGGCATCCAGCTGGAGAGCCTTGCCATCGTGGAATCCATGAACAGCGAGACCGGCGAGATCGTGTTCCGCGAGCAGCCCCATCAGAACTGATCAGAACCCTCTCAGTCAGCCCTCCGGGCTGTCAGCTCCCCCGAAAGGGGGAGCTTTTTGTTTATACGGAAAAGTTTCCCGTTTCGTCAAAAGCTCCTCCCTTGGGGGAACTGGCATCGCCGCAGGCGATGATGGAGAGGGCTTACGTCCCATCCGAACTGTCCCCGTCTGCCGGCAGGGCAGCGGTCTGCTCGGCGGGGACGCCTGCGGCGGCGCGGGGCACGCCTTTGTACACCAGCGTCTGTTCCAACACCTCGGCACACACCGGGGCCGAAAGGCTGCCGCCGGCGGTGGTCCAGCTGTGGGGCTCATCCAGGCAGACCAGACACAGAAACTGCGGGTCGTCGATGGGCGCCACGGCCACAAAGCTGGCAATGCGGGCTTTTTCGTCGGCGCTGTCCAGCTTCTGGCTGGTGCCGCTCTTGCCGCCCACCCGGTAGCCGGAGATCTGCGCGTTGCGTCCGCCGCCGTACAGAACAACGGCTTCCATCATCTCCCGCATGACGGCGGAAGTCTCCGGCTGGATCACCTGCTGTTTGCACACGGGGTCCCGGTGTTCCAGCACCGTGCCGTCCGGGGCCAGAATGTCCGATACGAGGTAGGGCTGCATCCGTTTTCCGCCGTTGACCACTGCGCACACGGCGGCGGCCATTTCCAGATAGGAGATCTTGCTGCTTTGCCCGAAGGCGCAGGAGGCCAGCTCCACCGGCCCCATACGGTCGGCGGTGTAGTACAGGCTCTTTTTCGGCTCGGCGGGCAGGTCGATGCCGGTGGGCTCCCGCAGGCCGAAGGCGGCAAAGTAATCGCAGAAGGCCTCCTTGCCAAGCCGCGCTCCGATCTGGATAAAGCTCTGGTTGCAGGAATTTTCCAGCGCCTGCGTCACGGTCTGGGTCCCGTGGCGCTTGTGGTTGGCGCAGTGGAACCGGGTGCCCGCCACCGAGATGGACTCCCCGCAATAAAAGCTGGAGTTCCGGGTGATGGCTCCGGCGTCCAGCGCGGCCGCGCAGGTGATGAGTTTGAACACGCTGCCCGGTTCGTACAGGTCGCTCACGGCCTTGTTGCGCCACTGGGTCTGCTGGGCCAGTTGCAGGGCGGCCGCCCGCTGCTCCCCAGAGAGGGCATCTACGGTGGCGCGGGCAGCTTTGTCGTAGAGGATGCGCGGCTGGTTGGGGTCGTAGGCCGGGGTGGTGGACATGGCCAGCACGGCCCCGGTGTTCACGTCCAGCACGATGCCCACGGCACGGGCGGCCACATGGTGTTCCTGTACGGCATAATTCAACGCATTTTCGAGATAATGTTGAATGTTGGCGTCGATGGTCAGCCACAGGCTGCTGCCCTCCACCGGGAACTGCTCGGTCTCGTAGCTCTGCTCCAGCGTGTAGCCCCAGGCGTTCACGGCGGTGAGCACCACGCCGTTCTGCCCGGTGAGCTGCTCGTTGTATTCCAGCTCCAGCCCGCTCACTCCGGCGTTGTCCACATTGGTAAAGCCCAGCACCGACGCCAGAAACTCCCCCTGCGGGTACCAGCGCTTGCTGTCCTGATTGATACGGATGCCGGTGATGCCGTTTTCCTCGCAGAAATCCCGCACGGCATCCGCCGTGGAACGCTCCACCCGGTAGCGCAGCAGACAGTCGTTGGAGGCGCGGTCCCGGAACTTTTCCAGCAGGGCGGCTTCGTCCAGCTCCAAAATCTGCGCAAGACCGTGGGCGGCCAGCTCCAGTTTGTCGGCAGGCATCTCCCGCGGGCTGGCCCGCAGGGTCCAGCAGCTGCTGTTGGCCGCCAGCAACACGCCGTCGGCACTGTAGATGCGGCCCCGGTCGGCAGGCACCACGGTGTCCCGCAGCTGCTGCCCCAGTGCCCGCCGGGTGTACCAGTCCCCGGCGGCCAGCTGCAGCCAGTAGAGCCGGGCAATAAGCCCTGCAAAGCAGATGCCGCACAAAAGCAGCGCCACCAGCCGGGCACGGGCGCGGAACGCCTGCTCCGGCAGGGTGCGCAGGGGTTCGGGCCGGGACATGGCAGCACCTCCTTTTCCGGCTCAGTTTATGCGGGCAGGGCCTGCGGCTATGACTAACAGCCCGGCGGCCTGCGTACAATAGACCAAAAGGACTGCCGGAGGTGATGAGGATGCACAGGGCCGCTGTGCCTGCCCGGGCCCGGCGCGGACTGCTGCGTCCGCTGCCCGCCATGGACCTGCCGTTTCTGATCCTGGTGCTCACGCTGGTGGGCTTTGGGCTGGTAATGCTGTACAGTGCCAGCAGCGCGGTGGCGCTGTACCGGCGGGGCGATGCCTGGGCCTATGTGCGGCCGCAGCTGCTGTATGCGGCCATGGGCATCGGGGCCATGTGGGCGGCCAGCCGGGTGGATTACCACATCTATCACAAACTGGCCTGGCCGCTGCTGGCCCTCTCGCTGGTGCTGCTGGTCGTGGTGCTGTTCATGCCGAAATACAACGGCTGCAAGCGCTGGCTGGTGCTGCCGGGGCTGGGCACTCTGCAGCCCAGCGAGATCGCCAAATTTGCGGTGGTGCTGGTGTTTGCCCATATCATCTCCCTCAACCACAGCCGGATGGAGAGCTTTGCGGTGGGGGTGGTGCCCTTTGCGCTGGTACTGGGCGCGGTGGCGGTGCTCATGCTGCTGGAGCCGCACCTGTCCGGCACGGTGCTGATCCTGGGCATCGGGGCAGTGCTCATGTTCGTGGGCGGCACCGGGCTGCGGTGGTTCGTGCTGGCCGGTGTGGGCGGAGCGGGTGCCATCGGGGCGGCCATCGTCATCATGCCGGATCTGGTGCCTTATGCGGCCAGCCGCCTGAGCTCCTGGCTGGACCCCTTTGCCGACCCGCTGGGCGACGGCCACCAGACCATCCAGAGCCTGTACGCCATCGGCTCCGGCGGGGCCGTGGGGCTGGGGCTGGGCAACAGCCGCCAGAAGCACCTGTTCGTGCCGGAACCCCAGAACGACTTCATCTTTTCCATCCTGTGCGAGGAGCTGGGGTTTGTGGGGGCCTGTGCGGTGATCCTGCTGTTCAGTCTGCTGCTGCTGCGGGGCGTCACGCTGGCGGCCCACGCGCCGGACCGCTTCGGGGCACTGCTGGTGGTGGGGTTCGTGGTGCAGGTGGCCTTGCAGGCGGTGCTGAACATCGCCGTGGTCACCAACACCATCCCGAACACCGGCATCAGCCTGCCCTTCTTTTCCTCCGGCGGCACCAGCCTGATGATGCTGCTGGGCGAGATGGGCATCGTGCTGTCCGTCTCCCGCGGGGAAACATAAAGGCGGCCATTTCTGCCGCAAAATGGGATGTTTGCCCCGCAAAAGACGCAAAAAACAGACAAACGACCGGACAAATGCGTTTTGCGGCGTCCGGGTACAAAACAGGGAACCGACGGCCCTCGTTCTGCATACCATGGGGTATCTTTGGCAGAACGGGGGTCTTTGCATGGCAGGGGATTACATCATCACGGGCGGGCGGCCGCTGAATGGAACGGTACGGGTCCCGGCGGCCAAGAACAGTGTGCTGCCGCTGCTGGCAGCGTCCCTGCTGTGCAGCGGGCCAGTGCGGCTGTGCGGGGTGCCGGAGCTGGCCGATGTGGCCGAGAGCCTTGCCCTGCTGCGCAGTGCAGGCTGCACAGCGGAGCGGCAGGGGGCGGATGTACGGGTGGACGGGGTGCCCGGCAGCGGGACGCTGGCGGCAGGCCCGGCGGGCCGGATGCGGGCATCCATCCTGTTCTGCGCCCCGCTGCTGGCCCGGCTGGGCCGGGCACAGACCGTGCTGCCCGGGGGCTGCCGCATCGGAGCGCGGCCCATTGATCTGCATCTGGCGGGCCTTGTGCAGATGGGAGCCTGCCCGCAGCTGGAAGGCGAACGCCTGCTGCTCACGGCTCCGGCGGGGCTGCACGGAGCGGACATCACCCTGCGGTTTCCCAGCGTGGGGGCCACCGAGACCCTGCTGCTGGCGGCAGCGCTGGCACAGGGGGAGACGACCCTGCGGGGTGCGGCCCGGGAGCCGGAGATCGAAGATCTGGCGGCATTCCTGAACCGGTGCGGCGGCCGGGTGCAGGGCGCGGGCACCGGCACGGTGCGGGTGCAGGGGGTGCGGCGGCTGCACGGATGCAGCTTTGCGCCCCTGCCGGACCGGATCACGGCAGCCACCTTTGCCTGTGCCTGCGCAGCGGCTGGGGGACGGGTGGAGCTGGCAGGCTGCGCGCCCCGGCTGTATGCGCCGGTGCTGGAAATTCTGGAACAAATGGGGTGCGGCATTGTGCGCCGGAGCGATGCTGCCGTTATTACCCGGTTCGGGCGGCTGTACGGGCCGGGGCGGGTGTTCACCGGGGCATACCCGGCGCTGGCCACCGACGCGGCCCCGCTGCTGGCGGCGGTGCTGCTCTGCGCGGAGGGACCTGGCAGCATCGAGGATGTGATCTTTGAGCGGCGGTTCGGCTGCGCGGCAGGCTTTGCGGCGCTGGGCGGCCGGGTGCGGGTGGAGGGCCGCACCCTGTACGCGGAACCCGGCGGCACCCTGCAGGGAACGGTGCTGGAAGCGCCCGACCTGCGGGGCGGGGCAGCGCTGGTGATCGCGGCGCTGGCGGCACAGGGCAGCAGCCGCATCACCCATACGGAGTTCATTGACCGCGGCTATGCCGATTTTGCACAGAAACTGACGGCTCTGGGTGGGCAAATTGCACGAGAAACCCCGCGCGGGGCAGACTGCCCGAAAAAAAGAACTTCAAAAACGTAAATTTGACTTGCATTCACGGCAAAAAGATGATACGATACAGTTATATAAGTGTAGGTTGATATTTCTGTGCGTTCTGCACAGTTCTACGATAAAATCCGGATGGAGGACAAAGTTATGGCATTGATGCTCGATGAAGAAATGGACGAAAATGTTACGACGATCAAGGTGATCGGTGTTGGCGGCGGCGGCGGCAACGCCGTGAACCGCATGGTCAGCGATGGTCTGCAGGGCGTGGAGTTCATTGCGATGAACACGGACCAGCAGGCGCTGGCCAAGAACCATGCCACCGTCAAGGTCCAGCTGGGCTCCAAGCTCACCAAGGGCCGCGGCGCAGGTGCCGACCCTGAGATCGGTCAGCGTGCCGCTGAAGAAAGCAAGGACGAGATCGCAAACGCGCTCAAGGGCTCCCAGATGGTGTTCATCACCGCCGGTATGGGCGGCGGCACCGGCACCGGTGCGGCTCCTGTGGTGGCTGAGGTGGCACACGACCTGGGCATCCTGACCGTGGGCATCGTCACCAAGCCCTTCTCTTTTGAGGGCAAGCGCAAGATGGGCCTGGCTGAGCAGGGCATTGCCAACCTGCTGATGCATGTGGACAGCCTGATCGTGATCCCGAATGAGCGCCTGAAGATGATCAGCCAGGAGAAGATCACCCTGATGAACGCCTTCCAGGCTGCCGACAACGTGCTGCGTCAGGGCGTTGAGTCCATTTCCGCCCTGATTAACGTGCCCGCCTTCATCAATCTGGACTTCGCCGACGTGCGCTCCATCATGAAGGATGCCGGTTACGCGCACATGGGCGTGGGCAGCGCCAAGGGTGCCGGCAAGGCCGAGAACGCCGCCAAGGCTGCCATTTCCAGCCCGTTGCTGGAGACCAGCATTGCCGGTGCACACGGCGTTATCATCAACATCACTTCCAGCCCCGACATCGGCCTGGAGGACGTGGAGACCGCAGCCGGCCTCATCACCCAGAGCGCTCATCCGGATGCGAACATCATCTGGGGTACTGCGTTTGACGAGAACCTGTCCGACGAGATGCGCGTGACCGTCGTTGCTACCGGCTTCGACAACAAGAGTGCCAGCGACCTGCGCAACAGCATCAACAACGCCATGGGCGGTGCCCAGTCGGTGCCGTCGGCAGTGTTCAGCAGCGATACCGGCAGCGCAGCCACTGCTGCTGCTCCTGCTGCTCCGGCAGCAGCCCCGGCCGCTCCGGCAGCTGCCGCAAAGCCCGTGGAAGAGG
>ERZ838577.3289-NODE-3289-length-15647-cov-22.832478_pt1 | contig 15647 bp, 19 predicted proteins | sample MGYA00519682_ERZ838577 | MGnify/ENA primary metagenome ERZ838577 (study PRJEB31850, sample SAMEA3708838) | human gut metagenome | biome: human gut; feature: human-associated habitat; material: faeces | place: China | collected 2014 ...
GCTGCGCGACCTTCGGTGTGACCTCCGGCACCTCCGCCAGCGCCCCCGGCCAGCCGCCCGCGGATGTACTGAAGGCCAAGCTGATAACCGCGCCCCTGTAACGCGCCTGTAACACACCTGTAATGCGCCTGTAATGCGCCTCTGTAGGGGCCGGACATGTCCGGCCCGCGGCCTTCCCGCAAGCGCCCGTCCGCCGTACACCGCCGGGCCGGGCATGCCCGGCCCCTACGGCACTGCTACAATAAAAAACGCCTGTTTGCCCTTTGCATCGTAGGGTGGGGTCTTGACCCCACCGCGCCGCCTCCCGGAAATACGATTTCCCGGGATGGTCCCCGGAGCGGTCAAGACCGCTCCCTACAAAGCAATGGCAGACAGGCGTTTTCCTGTTCTCAAAACAAAACGCGCGGCCCCCTTTGCCTGGGGGCCGCGCGGAATGTGCTAATGTAGCTTACTCAGCCTGGATAGCACCGGTGGGGCAAACGCCCTCGCAAGCGCCGCAGTCAACGCAGGAAGCTGCATCGACAACAGCCTTGTCCTCCATGGTGATTGCGCCAACGGGGCAGGTGTCAACACATGCACCGCAAGCAACGCACTCGCTGGAAACGGTATGAGCCATCGTGAACTCCTTATCTCCGTGCTGAATCTATAGTTTGTACCCTCCCGGCCCTGCACGGCTGCTCCCCGGGATGGCACACAGTCGGTTTGCTCTGCCTACTGCGTTGTATTTAGTGTATCACATTACGACTGATTTGGCAAGTGCCATATCTTGAATTTTTTCAACGGTAAGTCGCAACTAACTGCTGCTGTAGTCCGTTATTTGTCCTCTTTATCAGCAGGGAGCGGTGTGCGCTTGCCGCCGCGGACATAGACGCATTCGTCGCGCTTATAGATGCGCGGCGCCAGAATTTCCACGTTGGAGCGCACCTTCAGTGTGCCCGCCACCACGTTCACTTCAATGACCGTGCCCTCGCCGTCCGGCGTGCGGACGATGCTGCCCACCTGCGGCGTGATCGAGTTCAGGTATTCATAGCTCTTTTGTTCATAAGCCAAACAGCACATCAGGCGTCCGCACGACCCACTGATCTTGGCGGGGTTCAGGCTCAGCCCCTGCTCCTTCGCCATCTTGATGGACACGGGCTGGAAGTTTTTCAAAAAACGGCTGCAGCAGAACGGCTGACCGCAAAGCCCCAGGCCGCCCAGCATCTTGCTCTCATCGCGCACGCCGATCTGGCGCAGCTCGATGCGGGTGTGGAACTGGGACGCCAGGTCCTTGACCAGCTCGCGGAAGTCCACGCGGTTGTCGGCCGTGAAGTAGAACACCAGCTTGCTGCGGTCCAGCGTGTACTCGGCATCGACCAGCTTCATTTTCAGGTTGTGGGCGGCAATGCGCTGCTCACAGATATGGTACGCCTGCTGCACATCGGCGCGGTTCTGGCGCATACGGCGCACGTCCACGGCGTCAGCCACGCGGATGACCGGCTTGACCTCGCGGGAGAAGCCCGGCACCTCATGCGCGGCGCGGACGACCTCGCCGCATTCGGTGCCGCGGGCCGTCGTGACGACGACAAAGTCGCCCTCCTTGATCTTGAACTCGCCCGGGTCAAAATAATACGCCCGGCCGTTCTCTTTAAATTTAACGGATACTACTTTCATTGGTTCGGTCCTTTTATATGGTCATTGTCATTTTAGGGCAATACCGCATAATTCTAAGTGCCGATACGGCGAGCGAGGTGCGGCAGCTGCTAAGCCAAAAGCGCAGATAATACTTTGTGTATTATCGAGCATTTTGGCAACGCAGATGCCGTGCCGCAGCCGCCGGAGCGGTGCTTAAGCCGTAAGGCGGGAATTATGCGGTGTTGCCTAAGCATTGTTGTAGGGGGCGGCACCCCCGACGCATGTAGGGCGGCTTCCCCCTCGGGGGAAGCTGTCAGCGGCCCTGACCGCTGACTGATGAGGGCGGAGTTTCCGCAGTCGCCCGTCAATGGGTTGCTGCCGGCAGGTTTCCCCTCGTCCGGCCCGGCAGGCCACCTTTCCTCTCGGGGGAAGGCTTTTTCACGCAATCTCCCCCGCCAGCACGGCCACGTTTAACCGCAGATTTCCGTTTCCGGTCAGGCTTTTCCTTGCCCGGGCGTCGGCGTTCAAAATCTTCGCCGCGCCCGCCGGGGTCAGCCCGCCGCACTGCTCCTGCCCGTAGGCGGGGCGGCGCAGCACGGCGCTGCACAGCTGGTCCAGCGTCCACAGCAGGGCCGCAAAGCCGTCCTTGTCGCGCTCGTACTTCGTCAGCAGCGCCAGCGCACGGTAAGTGTCGCCCTGCGCCGCGTAGCCGCACAGCGTTTTGGCCATGCCCAGCGCGGCTTTGGCCGTCGGGTCGTTCCAGCTTTTCAGCGCGGTGCCGATGTGCCCCTCATACAAAAACGCCAGCTCCTCCGCCGCCTTGGCGGGCAGACGCTCGGCCTTTAAGCGGGCGGCACAGTCTGCCGCGGGCACCGGCGCAATCGTGTAGGCTGCGCACCGGCTGCGGATCGTCGGCAGCACGGTGGCCGCGCTCGTCGCCGTCAGCAGGAACAGCACCCCCTCGGGCGGCTCCTCGATGATCTTCAGCATCGCGTTGGCGGATGACCCGTTCAGATTCTGCGCACCGTAGATGAACAGCACGCGGCCCGCCGCGTCGGTGGACAGCGCCGAGCGCTGGATCGCCTCCCGCGCCTCGCGCACCTTTTTAACGGGGATCTGCCCGCTTGCACCCTCGCCCTGCAGAACCAGGCATTCGGTGTCCTCTTTTTTCAGCACGGCCTCGGCGTGGGGGCCGCCGGCAGGGTACAGGTAATCTGCAGCAAGACAGCGCGCAGCAAAGCCTGCGCCGCAGCCCGGCTCCCCCACCAGCAAAACCGCATGGGGCAGCCGCCCGCCGCGCAGGGCCGTGCCAAGCTCGGCTTTCAGCGCGTCATTGCCCGCCAGGCGCTCCAGCATCACAGCTTCTCGAAGCGCTCGACGTTCGTGACCATGACGGTAGCGCCGCCGACCGTGACCTCCATCGGCATCGTGCTCTCAATGCCCAGGCCCAGCGTGGCCGTGCCGGGCACGATCTCGGTGCGCTGCTTGCAGCACTTGGAGATGATGCCGATGCAGTCATCGACGCGCTCGTCATCGGTGCAGATCAGCAGCGTCATGTTGCCCGCCATCAGGAAGCCGCCGGTAGTGGCCAGACGGGTGACGTAGAACTTGCTTTTCAGCAGCTCGTTGCAGACATTCTTGGAATCCTCTTTATTGACAATTGCAGTGATAAGCTTCATGGTTATCCAGCCTTTCTATTGATACATCGAATTTTTCAGCGGTTGCGGTTTTCCCAGTCGCGGCGGCGTTTCCAGTCCTTCACGGCGTCAACGCACCAGTCAAAGACCTCGCGGCCATAAAACGCCAGAAAACCCGCCAGCCCCAGCACGAGGCTGACCTTGATGGCGAAGCTGCCCGTCAAAAAGCTGAAGGCCCAAAACGCCAGCTCGATCCAGCCCAGGTATTTCATCTTGAACGGAATGATGCCAAACAGCAGCACCATCTGATCCGGCCACAGCCAGGTGTAGGCGAACAGCATGCTCTGGAAGATGGCGCTCGGCCCGGCGTAGCCTGTCAGAAAGCAGCTGACCCACGCACCCAGCATGCCCAGCGCCAGAAACAGCGTCGTGCGGAAATCGCCCCAGACGCGGGCCAGCGCGTTGCCCAGCCAGTAGTAGAACAGCAGGTTCAGCACGCCAAAGACGCCGCCCAGCCAGATGGGCACAAACAAAAACGTGATAAGGCGCCAAATCTGTCCGTGCAGCACATAGGTGCGGCTCAGCATCAGCAGACTGCCGAAATCGCGGTTGAAGAACAGCATGATGATGCCTGCCGCCAGCTGTCCGATCAGCAGCCCGTTGATGAGGTTCGGGATACCGAGGTTGCCGTAGCGGCGTTCGAGTTTATCGATCCAGTTCATGGGAGAAGCCCTCCGTTGCATACAAATTTACAGAATATATTATAGCAATTCCGCGCGCAAAGTGCAACAATTCCCTGTCGAATCCCTTGCGGCAAACCGGAAAATGTGCTACGCTTTTATCTATAATCAAGAAACGAGGCCGAACATGGGACGTACATCCACCAAAGAAAACAAAAACAGTTACCAGCTTGCCCGCGAGGAGCTGGGCCTGACCCGCGAAAAAGCCAGTGAGCTGCTGGAAACGATAGCCCCCGAGCGCATTGAAAAAATTGAGAACGAACGCACCGTGCCCCGGCCCGACGAGGTGCTGACGATGGCCGAAAAGTACAAGCGCCCATCGCTGTGCAACTGCTACTGCTCGCAGCAGTGCCCTATCGGCCAGCGGTACGTACCGTTTGTCACGCGGCGCGAGCTGCCGGCCATCATCCTTGAGATGCTGGCCTCGCTGAACGCAATGAACAGCAAGAAGGAGCGCCTGATCGAGATCGCCGCGGACGGCAAAATTTCCAACGACGAAATCGACGATTTCATCCATATCCGTCAGGAGCTTGAGCGCATCTCCCTCACCGTGGAGACCCTCCAGCTCTGGACCGAGCGCATGCTGGCCAACGGCCAGATCGACGCGGAGACGTATAAAAGGAAGCTGGAGGAATAACCTTCTATCTCTCTCCTACCAGCAAAAATTCCCCTCTATTTTTCTCTTTTTCTCCTGTTTCTGCAACAATTCCCGTGCTAAAATCGTATTACAGATTGAGGGAACACGCCCTCGCCTGACCGCGTACCTGCACAAAGGAGTTATAGAGGATGTTTACGCTGTTTGTTCTTTTTGTTTTTGCCTGGCTGTTCGTCAAGTCTGTCGGTTTGGCCTTCCATGTGACTTGGGGCCTGGCGAAATTTGTCGCCACACTGCTGTTCGTGATTGCCCTGCCGCTGCTGGTGGTTTTCGCCGTCGTCGGCGCGCTGCTGCCTCTGCTGCTGCCCCTGGCCCTCGTGGCTGCCGCCTTCTGCATTCTGAAAAAGGCATAAAGTACCCAACCGTCGTGCGGCCCGGAGCTGCACGGCGGTTTCTTGTCATTGAGGTGTCGGCGTGGTATACTTGTAGTCAGGGCGTTTTGCGCCTGCTATCATCCAACAAAGAGGTTTTTCCCATGAAGCTCGTCGTCTGTTTTCCCGGGATCGGCTACCACTGTGATAAGCCGCTGCTCTACTACAGCCGTAAGCTGGCGGCCTGCGCCGGGTACGACCACACCCTTTTGCTGCAATACACCTACCACAAGGACGGCCTGCGCGGCAGCCCCGCCGCCCTGCGCGAGGCATTTGACACCCTGTACGCCCAGGCCGAGGCCCAGCTGTCCGCCGTAGATTGGCCGCAATACGACGATGTACTGTTTCTTTCCAAGAGCATCGGCACCGCTGTCTCCGCCGCCTTCGCCCGGCGCCACGGCATCCCCTGCCGCCAGATTCTCTACACGCCGCTCTCCCTGACGTTTGCGCTTGCCCCGCAGAATGCCCTTGCCTTTTTAGGCACCGCCGACCCCTGGAGCGATGCTTCCTCCGTCGCCGCCGCAGCCCGCGCCAACGGCACGCCGCTCTGTCTTTATGAGAACGCCAATCATTCCCTGGAAACCGGCGACGTTTTGCACGACCTGGCGACCCTGCAGGACGTCATGCAGAAAACGCAGACGTTCATTGCGGATACACCCCGCTGACATTTTCCCACCCGACATTTTCCCGCCCGCAAAGAATTGACATTTGCCCCGCAAGCTGTTATAATAAGCTGTACAAAATTTATGCTGTGGAGCATTACCCAAGACGTCGTAAGAGGGAGCACTCGAAAGTTTGCATCCAGCAGGTCACCTTGTCCGCCGGAAATCCCATAACGGCGGGCTTTATCGGGTGTCGCGTACCCAACTTTTCATCGTTATCTTGCATCGAAATCTCGCATTTTTCCAAACGCTGTGCGAGGCGGTGCCAGAATATATAGGCAGGCGTATCGAAGCGGTCATAACGGGACTGACTCGAAATCACACCCTGCGGGAAGTTCCGCGCAACAAAATTAAATATGCAGATGTACTCAAGAGGTCGTAAGAGGGAGCACTCGAAATGCTTTAGGACAGGAGACTGTCGCGTGGGTTCGACTCCCACCATCTGCGCCATATCCGTCGTAGAATTGAAAGATTTTACGACGGATATTTTTGTTTACGGCTTTGAAATGTGATGCTGTAAGTTTACGCAATGACTATTACAAGCCAAAATCCACTTGCAACAATAATCTGTTGCAAAAAGCCATTTGTTGCCCGAATTGTTGCCCACAGTTCATGGTTTCCTGCGAGAAGGGATAATAACTTATAAAGAGTTATCTCCAACAGCAGCGTTTTTCGGTGTTGCGAATACTGCTTGGTGGTATGCCGTCAGCACACTGAGTTTGCGCTGCTCCTGTACTTGTACATAGCGGGTCGTGACGGTGTTGATTTTCAGATTTACGCCCATTTGCTGGGAAAAATCGTCCACTGAATGTCCGAGAATTTGGCTAACTGCATAAAAATCACCTGTCAAATTGTACATATTGGTGCCCGCTGTGCCGCGCAGATCGTGAAATCGGATTTTCGGCATCCCGGTGCTACGCATAAATCCGTTAAACTTGGCCGAAATACGCTTTTGTAAGTATGGCGAACCGTCCGGCTTGCACACAACAAGGTCGTTATCGTAATACTTGACCCCGCCGAGCTTGCACAACCGCCGCTGGTCGGCTTGTTCCTGTTTGAGCCGCAAAAAGATAGGCATCGCTTCTTCTGTAATGGGAAATGAGCGTGTTTCGCCCTCGTCACGGTCCTTCAAGGGTTCCAGGTGTGGCACAATTTTAGCATCTTTTGGCAGGTCACAGGGGATTTGACCTCGCAAGGTAATTTGCCTGTGCGTCAAATCAGCATCACGCCAGCGTAACCCCAGTGCTTCGCTGAGTCGCAGCCCAAACAGAACAGCGAGCAGCACCACGGTCTCAAGTACATTACCATGTACAAACGCCAAAAGCTGCTGCACCTGTTCCACGGTGTACTTGTCATATTTGCGCCCGGCGTTCTTACTAAACCGTGTCATAATGTTCTTGGCTGGGTTGTTTGGAATGTAGCCATACTTTACCGCCGAGGACAGCGCAGAGCTTAAAATCCGATGGCAATAACGCACTGAATTCTCCGCCAGTCCCTTCTCACGCAGTTGCGCAATCATATCGTCAATCATTTGGGGTGTCAGTTTATTCAGAGGTACTTCGCCCAGCATGGGAATTAGATGTATGCTTATGCCACTCCAATAGCTGTATCGTGTACTTTTTGCAAGGTTATGGTGGTAGCTTTCGTACCACTTGGGCAGATACTCTTTTAGCTTTTGTTTGCTCTCTGGTCCATAGCCGACCATAGCGGCGCTGCCAGTCTGTAACTCCAGCTTGATCTGTGCCTCATACAATTCTGCTTCCCTGCGCGTTGCAAATCCACGTTTGGCAATACTTTTCTGCTTGCCGTTCTCATAGACTTTCACATTGACATCGTAGACAATGCCCGGTCTGCCTGTTAAAATTCCTTGGCTGTTTCGCTTGTTTTTGACTTTTCTCTCGCGGATCGCCATATCAGCACCCGCTGCTTACAGACCTTGCCGGGGTCTTGGCACGGTTGTAATAATCCCAAATAGCCTGTTCGGAAATCAGGCGACGGTTGCCATTCTGGATGAACTCCAACTCGCCGTTGTCCATCAACTGGCGCAGTCGATTTTCTCCGATGCCGGAAACAACTGCCATTTGTTCCACAGTTTTCAGCATCGGTTCAAACGGATTTCGCACAACTTGCGGTGTTTTTTGCTTTGCATATCTTGCCATAACTATCCCTCCTGCGGTATAATTTATAAAACAAATTGTTTGTGGTACTTGTGCGCAACACAGGAGCACAATCGTTTGTAAGGCTTGAAGATTTGGTATATTCAGTTTTCAAGGTTCTTGTAAGCAAGACATACATTTTGTATTTGCTGCTTACAAGTATATTATATGACACACTTTTTGTATGTCAACTGCTTTCGGTATAAATTCTTATTTTTTTAACATTTGGGAGACTTGTTATGGATACCCAAGGAAGAAGAATAAAAAAATTGCGTTTGGCTAAAGGTCTTTCGCAAAAGCGCCTGTCCGATATGGTTGGAATTGTACCTACCCACTTACAGGCCTACGAATACGGAACACGCCACCCAAAAGAAGAAATTCTCAATCGGCTGGCAAAAGCATTAGATGTCACACCAAGTATGCTTCAACCGTTAGATGTTGATACCGTAAATGGTCTACTTGGCATTATCTATGAAATGCACACCAGTTACCATGGATTGGAAATTGTAGAAGAAGACGGACAGATTTCCATCCGCTTGCCAAACACCTTACAAGCAATGCCCGCCAAAAAATCACTGCTTAGGATCAAGAAAATTCTTGACGATAATACATACCAGCCTTATCCAGAATACCAGTCAGCGAAAGACATCCAAGAAGAAAATCAAATTCTACCGGATACGGGCGTTACTGTTGCGCAGGAGAAACGCTGGGTCAAAGAGCAAGAAGGTCTGTTGCTGCGAGCAACAGATTTATATAGCCCAGATGTGAATTACAATCAAATCGAGGCCGATCGAAAGGCGCTTCGTAAGCAATATCCGGATGACAGCGAAGATGAGGATTAACCTTTATGGATACTTATCAACTGAATGAACAGCAACAGCGATTAGCAGAAACTTTTTATAACGATTATTCTCTTATCAAATTTGGGGCTTATGGGGAAGAATACCTTTATACTGTTTGCGATGTAGATACAAGAAAATATCATGCCCTGAGAGAAAGACCAGATTATAGACAGTTTATTGCCGATAAGGACAAATACTATCGCCAGATGCTAAGTAACCTAATGGCGTTGCGATGCAATTTTTCAGCCGATTCGTTTATTGAAGACAAAGAAAAGCGCCCATATATGTGGAACCATGTGACAGATAGATTATTGCGAGAATGTGAGCCTATCGTAAAATCGAAAATATTAAAAGATGTGAAGAAGGAAAAGTAGAAAATTTATATTTAGATATTTAAGTATTACCTTGGGGGAAAAGAATGGCTAAAATTCAATCTGTTGAACCGAACGTTGCTGATTTAGCAAATGGTTGGATGCGGTCTTACAAACTTGATTACAAGCTCGAACAGGAGTCGCTCAATACAGAAATTGATCGGGCGCTAGACGAATACTTCTCGAAAAATGGCGGCGTTGGCGGAAATCGTCCGGATGCCAAGCTGCTTTTGCGGGACAAAAACATGGTGAATTATCCCGTCCTGATCGAGTACAAGGGCTATAAAGATAAACTCGTTGCCCTTGATTCCGCGGGTAAAGTTGCAAATAAAACCGCCAAGAACCAACCCGATTTTAAGCATATCAATTCTTATGCAGTAAACGGTGCCGTTCACTATGCAAACGCACTTCTGCATTATACGAGCTATACTGACATAATTGCCATAGGAATGACCGGTTACAAAACAGAAGCCGGAAAGCTGGAACATGAAATCGGCGTATATTATGTATCTAAAAGCAACTTCGGTATCGGGCAGAAGATCGATAATTACACAGATTTTTCATTCCTCAAGAAGTCAAATTTTGATAAGTTCATCGAAAAAGTAAAGCGCCTCAAGCTTACACCGGACGAAATCGAGAAACTAAAAGAGCAGCGAGAGCGGGAAATCAACGCAAGCCTTGTAAAGCTGAATAATGATATTTATCAGAACGAAAAAGGCTTGAGCGAGCGTGATCGCGTATATCTTGTGGCTGCGTCCATCATTGCGACGCTCGGCGTTCCCGGTAGAGTGGCTGCTCTTGAAAAATCCGAGTTGAAATCTTCAATCGAAACTGGAAACCGTGACGGTGATATTATCCTCCGCAAAATCAAGGCTTTTCTGGACGAAAAGAATCTTCCGCAGGAAAAGCGTGATATGATTGTCCGCACATTACAGAATACACTGACAACGGATAATATTAATAAGGTCGAAAACGGAGAAAGCCAGCTCAAACGTGTCTTTGCAAAAATTGTTGATGACCTTGGTATATACTATAAAATCGGTCTTACCACGGACTTTACCGGTAAGTTATTCAATGAGATGTATAGCTGGCTGGGCTTTTCTCAAGACAAGTTAAACGATGTCGTTCTAACGCCCGCCTATGTTGCAACTCTTTTAGCAAGGCTCGCTAGAGTAAATATGGATTCCTATGTATGGGATTTTGCAACTGGCTCTGCAGGTCTTCTCGTTGCGGCTATGAACGAAATGCTCAACGATGCAAAAAACAAAATTAAATCTCCCGACGAATTTGCGCGTAAATCTGCCGCAATAAAGGCCAATCAGCTTCTTGGACTCGAGATTCTGTCAGAGGTGTATATGCTTGCCATCCTCAACATGATTTTGATGGGTGACGGCAGTTCTAATATTTTGAACAAAGACTCTCTGAAAGAGTTTAACGGCAACTATGGCTTTGGCAAAACGGATGAAAAATTCCCGGCTGATGCGTTTGTTCTGAATCCGCCGTATTCCGCGCCGGGCAATGGAATGGTTTTCGTTGAAAAAGCCCTTTCCATGATGCGCAGGGGCTACGCCGCAATCATCATCCAAAACTCCGCAGGCAGCGGCAAGGCAACGGAATATAACAAGCAAATTTTGAAACACAGCACGCTGCTTGCAAGCATCAAAATGCCGATAGACCTTTTCATTGGCAAGTCCAGCGTTCAGACAAATATATATGTTTTCCGCGTCGGGGAAACTCACCAAAAAGATGATACCGTTAAGTTCATAGATTTCTCTGTAGATGGATATACGAGAACGAACCGTAAAAAAGCAAGCTGCAATCTACGTGATACCGACCACGCCAAGGAGCGCTATCAGGAGCTGGTTGACCTTGTTCGCTTCGGAAAAGCCAAATTAAATATCCTTACGGAAAAGGAATATTACGAGGGAACAATCGACCCCGAAAATGGTGCAGACTGGAATCAGACGGCTCCCATCGACACAAAGCCGACACTGGAAGATTTCAAGAAAACCGTCAGCGATTATCTGGCATGGGAAGTATCAAATCTTTTGAAAAATCAGAACCTGGAGGATGACCGCCTGGGAAAATGAATGCCTCACTTAGCGAAAAGCTAAGCGCCGTTAAGTGGGGCGAATTTCGGCTTACAGACATATTTGTGGTAAAAAACACATCGAATCTTTTGGCATCTGACATTATTGCTGGCAGCGGAGAAACGCCATATTTATGTGCAAGTTCTGAAAACAACGCAGTAAGCTCTTATATTAAATATGATAAAGAACATCTCGAAAAGGGCAATTGTATCTTCATCGGAGGAAAAACCTTTGTCGTAACTTATCAGAGTAAAGATTTCTATTCCAACGACAGTCATAATTTAGCCCTGTATTTGAAAAAAGGAACTCCATCAAAAGCAGCATTTCTTTATATGGCTTCGTGTGTTTATAAAAGCCTTCACAGAAAATATTCTTGGGGAAATAGTATAAGCAAAGCAAAAATCCAAGAAGATATTATTACACTTCCAATTAGCAATGGCAAAATCGATTTTGCTTTTATGGATTCTTTTATAGCGGAGCTGGAAGCGGAGCGTGTAGCGGAGCTGGAAGCGGAGCGTGTAGCGGAGCTGTCCGCTTACTTAACAGTAAGCGGACTGGATAATTATGAATTATCCGGTGATGAAGTGCAGGCACTTCAAAATTACAGCCTTTTAACGTGGAAGTCCTTCAATCTCGAATGCTTGTTCGGAAAATCGACTCGTGGAAAACGATTAAAGGGAGATGACCGAGTTTCCGGCACTCTTCCGTTCGTCACGGCCGGAGAAGCCTTTGAGGGGATTTCTGCCTATATCAGCAATGATGTGGAGATATTTGAGAAGAATACCACCACCATTGATATGTTTGGCTCGGCAAAATATCGCAATTACAAATATGGTGCCGATGACCATATTGCGGTAGTTCATACAGAAACTGTCCCCATGAAGGCGGCCATCTTTTTGACCGCTGCAATCCATAAAGCAGCTCATACAGGGAAATTTGATTATGGTCATAACTTCTATGCCAAAGATGCTGATGCACTCGATATTATGCTGCCTGCAAAAGATGGAAAACCGGATTATACCACCATGGAAACATTGATTTCCGCTGTTCAGAAACTGGTCATTAAAGAAGTTGTTCTTTATGCAAACCAAAAGATTGAAACGACAAAAGCGGTAACGAAAAGGTACTGGTAGTACATGCTCGTTACTTTTAGGGAAATTGCCATTATCACCGATAAAGCCATCTCTGGATTTATAAAAGGGGGCGTTTTTGTGCCTGGAAAATTTTCACTTCGCAAATTCAGCGAAATCAATCTCGATGACCCTTTTTTTGCAACCTTAAAAAGCGATTATCCTGGAAGTGCGTCCTCGCCGTCGTTTTGTGTCTGGTTTAAGAACAAAGCGCAGGAAGGTCGTACCGCATTGGTGTTTTCCGATGATCAGGGACTTGGTGCTTTTATCTGCATAAAGAACGAAAATGAGCCAATCGAGTTGAAGAGCTGCACGCTTGCCGCTTGTAATCGAGTAAAAATTAGCACAATGAAGATTGCCGAGCGCTTTCGTGGTCAGCGACTGGGTGAAGGTGCAATCGGATTAGTTCTGTGGAAATGGCAAAAATCCGGAACAGATGAAATTTATGTTACAGCATTTGATAAGCAGGATCTGTTGATTTCACAGCTTGAAAAGTTTGGCTTTCATAAAGCAGGATACAATTTAAATGGAGAAGGCGTGTACATAAAGAGCCGTCATAACATTGATTATAGTGACCCGTATAAGTCTTTTCCCTTTATCAATCCGAACTTTCATTCTTCAGGGTATCTTATTATCAATGATACCTACCATGATACAATGTTCCCTTATTCGGAACTCAAAAATAACACTTTACAAAATGCTGTGGCTATGAATGTGAGTAACGGCCTTAGCAAAGTATATGTCGGCGCTCAATATTCTAAGTTGCCATATGATGTAGGAGATCCCATTCTTATCTATCGCAGATATACAGAAGGAGACGGAAAGAGATACCGTTCGTGCATCACTTCCTTCTGTGTGGTAACTAAAATCATCCAAGCAAAAGAGAACTGGAATCATCTGATGTCCTTCGAAACCTTGTTGCATAAAATTGGAAACAAATCGGTGTTCAACCAAGAAGAATTGCGACAACGGTATTCCCATGACCGAAATCTTCTTGTTATTGAGATGCTCTACTACGGATATTTTGGCGAGGGAAATAATGTGAATATGGATTGGCTTGATCGAAATGGCTATTGGGGTAACACATATCCTGCATTGATTCCACTGAATTCAACCGCATTTAAGAGTATTTTGGAAAAGGGAAATATAGATGTCAGCAATGTTATTATCGATTAAGCCTCAATATGCAGAAATGATTATCGAAGGCACAAAAAAGTATGAGTTTCGTACTCGAAAATGCCGTGATGATATAAAAAAAATCATATTTTATGCCACTGCCCCCAAAAGTCAAGTGGTAGGTGAAGCTGAAATAGAATGTGTTTTGGTTGGAAAACCCACTGAAATTTGGAAGAAAACCAAGTGCGGATCAGGTATCCCGGCATCTTTTTTTAAGGAATACTACAAAAACAGTGAAGTGGCAGTTGCATATAAGCTCACAAATGTTAAGGCTTATAAAACACCCAAAGCATTAAAAGATTATGGCATCACACATGTGCCACAGTCTTTTATTTACCTGAAACAGCAAAACGATTGATGCGCAGTGGAAATCCACAATGATTTTTGCTTTCCGACAAAAAGGAATTTACTATGACTGAAAATGACAAGCTGCAAATGTTCGAAGATCAGGCAATTCGAACTGCGTGGGATGAGGAAGCCGAAGAATGGTATTTTTCAATAGTAGATGTTGTTAAAGCACTGACTGAACAAGCAACTGTTAGAGGTGCCAGCAACTATTGGGCAAAGCTAAAAGAAAGATTAAAGGCAGAAGGTGCAAGTGAACTGCTGACAAATTGTCAGCAGTTGAAAATGAAAGCGACTGATGGCAAGCGGCGCCTCACAGATGTTGCCAACACCGAACAACTTTTGCGTATCATCCAGTCTATTCCGTCCAAAAAAGCAGAACCGTTCAAGATGTGGCTGGCTATGGTCGGACGCGAGCGCATTGAAGAAATCATCGATCCGGAATTGACGATTGATCGAGCATTGGATACCTATGCACAAAAAGGGTATCCACCAGAATGGATCAATCAGCGCCTGCAAACAATCCGTGCTCGCAAAGAACTGACCGATGCTTGGAACGCTCACGGCGTACAGAAAGGTCAGGAGTATGCCATTTTGACAGATGAAGTTACAAAGGCGTGGTCAGGACTAAGTACCCGGCAATATAAAAATCTCAAAGGGCTAAAAAAAGAAAATCTGCGTGATAATATGAGCACGCTGGAACTGGCACTAAATATGCTGGCAGAAGCTACCACAACAGAACTCACTAAGGCTCAGAACCCGCAGGGATTGGAAGAAAACCGCACCGTGGCAAAGCAAGGTGGCACAGTTGCCGGAAACGCCCGGAAAGAGATTGAAGCACAAACAGGCCGCCCTGTTATAACGGCAGAAAATGCTAACACCGTTCTATTGGGGAGAACAGTCACCGAAATGATTGAAAACATTGCGGAAGATAAAGAAAACGAGTAATTTCGTCATCAGAAAATACCGCTACATTGAAAAAGTGCATCTTGGCTTTTGCCAAAATGCACTTTTTCATAATAATTACTTTATGATATATAGGAAACTCGAATTTTCACCATCCGCATTTGAAAAGAGTTTCACAGCTTTCGTGATAAGAAAGGACGAATATCAAAAGAGAACACGCGGGGGATGTTTTCGGTTCATCTCACTTCGTAGCGGTATTGCTCGCCGCACCTTGTTCTGCACTGCCTCACAATCCATCTCAATATCCGCGCAGGTTGCAATATCTCGCCGTAGTTCTCTGATGCGGGCTGTGAGCGCCTGTATTTGCTCTGAACGATCAGCATGGGCATCTATGCTCTTGACACGGTAGAGTGCCTTACGCCGCGCCGTAAGGTCGTTATATTCGGCTTGCAGGTTTTCCTTACAAGTCAAAAGTTCGTCAAGTGTTGTAATTCGATGCTTCCATAAAAAGTCGCATTGCCGCCGATAGCGATTGTACCGCAGGAAATCATCACGCAGCAGGTAATAGCACCGCTTGCCGACTTTGCCTTTATATGCTTTTCTCAGCAATGCACAGTAGCGATAATAGCAAGCCATAAACCCGGTAATTTTGCGGTAACTGCGGTTCCATCCGCCGCGATACCGTGCGCGGCGGCGAACAGGCATAGACTGCTCTTTCGGCTGCCGACATGGTGGCTCTGGTGCTGTTTGTTGCTTATATTCCTGCTGCATTTCAGGAGGAAGTGTTTGCAGTTCCCGGAAGTATTTCCGCAGCGAATCCTCGCTGAGGTGAGGGCTGATTTTGTCCAATCGGATATTCTTCTGCGCTTCTTTGTGGCGCACGGTCATATGCGCAGCTTTGCAACGGTGTACAAAGGGAACATAATAAAAAACTTAATAATGGACTGCCAAT
>ERZ838577.3299-NODE-3299-length-15613-cov-37.884047_pt1 | contig 15613 bp, 12 predicted proteins | sample MGYA00519682_ERZ838577 | MGnify/ENA primary metagenome ERZ838577 (study PRJEB31850, sample SAMEA3708838) | human gut metagenome | biome: human gut; feature: human-associated habitat; material: faeces | place: China | collected 2014 ...
ACGCGGTGAAAAAAGGCGGCGTCATGGCGTCGTCCCACGTCGGCGGGCTCTCGGGCGCGTTCATCCCCGTGTCGGAGGACGCCGGCATGATCGCCGCGGCCGAGGCCGGCCGCCTGACGATCGAGAAGCTCGAGGCGATGACGTGCGTGTGCTCGGTCGGGCTCGACATGATCGCCGTGCCCGGCGACACCACGGCCGAGACCATCTCCGCCATCATCGCCGACGAGGCCGCCATCGGCATGATCAACAACAAGACCACCGCCGTGCGCATCATCCCCGCGCCCGGCAAGACCGTGGGCGACACGGTGGCGTTCGGCGGGCTGCTCGGCAGCGCGCCGGTCATGCCGGTCAACCGCTGCAGCGCGGCGGACTTCATCGCCCGCGGCGGGCGCATCCCTGCCCCGCTGCACAGCCTGAAAAACTGAGAGGAGAAGAAGCCTTGACACAGGAAAAGATGGATCGCATCAGCGAGCTGACGCGCATCGCGCGCGAGCGTGAGCTCACGCCCGACGAGCAGGCCGAGCGCAAGGCGCTGCGCGAGGAATACATCGCCGACTGGCGGCGCAGCACGATCGACGTGCTCGAAAACACGTACATCGACCACGGCGACGGCCGCGTCACGAAGCTGCCGAAAAAGCGCACCTGAGCGGCGCGTGCGACAAGTGCGGCACATCGTCACTTGACAAGTGCGGCAGTTCGTGTTATACAAGATACCAGAGCGCCCCATCGAAGGGGCATTACCGGAAGGAGCCTGAGCAATGCGTCTTTGCAGCTGCAGCAGCATCCGGGTCGCGGCATGTCCGACGGCCTGTTGTTGTCGTGCGCAAAGCTGCGTCGCTTTCTGCCGGTAGCTCTACGGCCGCGGGATCGCGCCCGTATGGTATCCACAATGGTTTTTACGCAGGAAGCAGCGCGCTTCCTGCGTTTTTTGTCTGCAGCCCGTGGAAAAAAGAAGAAAATCGAAAAGGAGATTGCCCATCATGACACAAAAAAGTCTGCTGCACGCCGTTGCCGCACAGATCGCCAACGGCTACGAGACCGCCGAGGTGCCCATGTACAGCGAGCACCTGCGCATGCCCGACCGCAAGGTCATCATCAAGATCATTGAGAATCTGCAGAAGGTGTTCTTCCCGGCGTATTTCGCGGGCGGCACGGTGTCGCACGTCTCGGCCGAGACGTTTGCGGAGTTCCTGCTCGGCGAGATCTACACCGACCTGCGCGAGCAGGTGCATCTGGCCTTTTCCAACACGATCGCGGACGAGAGCGAGCTGCGCGAGCGCACAAACGCCGTCTGCGACCGCTTCCTGTGCCGCCTGCCGCAGATCCAGACCATCCTCATGAAGGACGTGACCGCAAACTTCGACGGCGACCCCGCCGCCGGCAGCAAGGAGGAGGTCATCTTCTCCTACCCCGGTCTGTACGCCATCTTCGTCTACCGCGTCGCGCACGAGCTGTATGAGAGCGGCGTGCCGCTCATCCCGCGCATCATGAGCGAATATGCCCACGGCGCGACCGGCATCGACATCAACCCCGGCGCCCAGATCGGCGAATACTTCTTCATCGACCACGGCACCGGCATCGTCGTCGGCGAGACGACGGTCATCGGCGACCACGTCAAGCTCTATCAGGGCGTGACGCTCGGCGCGCTCAGCCCGCGCCACGGCCACGCCGTGACCGGCAAGCGCCACCCGACCGTCGGCGACAACGCCACGATCTACTCCGGCGCGTCCATTCTCGGCGGCAAGACCGTCATCGGCGCAAACTCCGTCATCGGCGGCAACTCGTTCATCACCGAATCCATCGCCCCGAACACGAAGGCCAGCACCGAGACCCCGCGCATGATCTTCCGCGTCGCGAAGCCGCAGCCCGACGGCGAATAAGCCCTGCTGACAAAAACCTCGTAGCCTTTGCGCCCGCAGGCGCAAAGAAAGTCCAATCATTTTCTTCGGCGACATGTGCGTCGAAGAAAATACTTCTCGGCCTGCAAACGTGCGCGCCGTCCGCCTCCGGCGGACGGCGCGTGCGCTGCAGTCAGGCCGCAAATCCTTTGTCAAAAAGTAACACTTTTTGACAGGCTCAAAAAACACCGCAGACCAGTTGGTCTGCGGTGTTTTCGGTTTGGCTTTGCGCGCTCACAATATCCCGATGCCGATGCTCAGCGCCGCACCGGCAAGCACGATGCCGATGCCGACCAGACACAGCACCACCACGACGGCGGTGCGCATCTGCCTGCGTGAGGCGATCGCCCCGATGGTGAGGCCGAGCCCCATCAGCATGGACACGGCGAGCACGAGCCACGCACCGCCCTTCATTTACAGAGGGCGACAGCGGTCTTGGCTGCGACGCGGGCGTTGTTGAGCACGAGCTGGATGTTGCTCTCGAGGCTGTCGCCGCCGGTGAGCTCCGCCACGCGCGCGAGCAGAAACGGCGTGGTCTCCTTGCCGTGGATGCCCTGTTCATGGCTCTCGGCGAGCGCCTGCTCGATGGCCTTGTCGATGACGGCCTTGTCCATGGCATACTGCTCCGGGATCGGATTCGTGACGAGCATGCCGGTCTTGAGGCCGAGGTCACGCTGCGCCTGAAAGATAGCAGCCAGATCCTCCGGCGTGTCGACGCGCGCGTCGACACCGAGGCCGCTCTCGCGGGTGTAGAACGCGGGCAGCTCGTCCGTGCCGTAGCCGAGCACGGGCACGCCCTTCGTCTCCAGATACTCCAGCGTCAGGCCGAGGTCGAGGATGGCCTTCGCGCCCGCGCACACGACCATGACCGGCGTCTGCGCCAGCTCCTCCAGGTCGGCGGAGATGTCCATGGTCGTCTCGGCGCCGCGGTGCACGCCGCCGATGCCGCCGGTGGCAAAGACGGAGATGCCCGCCATGTGGGCGATCATCATCGTCGTGGTGACGGTGGTGGCGCCGTCCATGCCGCGCGCGCAGATGACCGGCAGGTCGCGGCGCGAGACCTTGGCGACCTTGCGCCCGCTCTTGCCGAGGTAGGTGATCTCCTCCTTGGACAGGCCGGCCTTCAGGCGGCCGCCGAGGATGGCGATGGTGGCGGGCACTGCGCCGTTGTCGCGCAGGGTCTGCTCGACGAGCAGGGCCGTTTCCACATTTTTCGGATAGGGCATGCCGTGCGAGATGATCGTGCTCTCGAGCGCGACGACCGGGCGGCCGTCTGCGAGCGCCTGCTGCACCTCGGGTGCGATGTCCAGATATTTGTTCAGATTCATATCAAAAACCTCCTTGTAGACTCTTCAGATCGGTTCGCCCTATATTGTAAAAGGTTTTCCGGAATTGTCAAGCACGATCCCATGCGCAAAACGCACAAAAAGGAGACCGCCCGCACGGGTCTCCGTGCGGGCGGGGGGATTGCAATTACGCTGCGGTGGGCATGCTGGGCTGCTCGGGTGCGCTCGGCTGCACAGGCGTGCTGGGCTGCTCGGGCGTGCTGGGCTGCACAGGCGTGCTCGGCTGGTCGGGCGCGGCCGGAAGCTCGTCGAGCGCAAAGGTCAGCTGCGTCTCGTAGAAGCTGCGGAACACCTGCGCGAGCTGCGCGCGGCTGAGCAGGTCGGTCGGCTTGAAGGAACCGTTGTCGCCGACCATGATCCCGCTGATGTAGCAGACAGCGACCGCCTCGCGTGCCCAGGAAGCGACCGTGTCGCCGTCCTTGAACGCGCCGAGGGCGATCTTGATGTCATCCTCGGCGAGGATGGAATCCGTGCCGAAGAGCATGCCGTAGAACATGACGGCCATCTCCTGACGGGTGATGGCGCGGCCCGGGCGGAACGTGCCGTCCTCATAGCCGCTGACCACGCCGGCGTTGTAGGCCCAGGTGACCGCATCCGCGTACCACGCGGTGGAGTCGACATCGCTCAGCGGGCAGGTCAGGCCGGACACGTCGGGCTCGTCGGCGAGCTCATACATCACCTGCGCGACCATGGCGCGGGTCGTCGTGACGTCGGGGGCGAACTTGTTGTCGCCCATGCCGGACATCAGGCCGGACGCCTGCGCAAAGTCGACAGCGGGCTTATACCAGCCGCTCGCGGCGTCGTCAAACGTGTTTTCAACAATCTTCAGACCGGAAACCGCGGCGCGCAGCTCGGCGCACAGCGCCACGCGCTCGGCCTCGGTCTCGGCGGCGGCCAGCTTGGCCTCGACAGCGGCATAGGCCTTGTAGCTCTCTGCCGTGTAGGAAGCCTCGCCCATGACCATGCTCTGCACATCGGCGATCGCCGGGGCGACGCCCTGATCGACCACGATGCGTCCGGCGGGCTCGGCATAGGTCTCGCCGATCACGCCCTTGAGCTCCTTGGTGATGTATTCCATGACCACCTCGTCCAGCGGCAGGCCGGTGTCGAACTGGTTGGTGGCTGCGGCAAACGCATAGTACGTGTCGCCGCCGCCGGCCACGAAGTTGTTCGTGATGACGGCATAGGTGGCCTCGGGGTCAAACTCCTTGCCGTTGATCGAGCTGATGCTCACGCGGTTGATGGTCTTCGGGCCGTAGTACGTAGAGCCCGGATAAGGCTCGGCGTTCGCGTCGTACTTCTCATACGTCGTGACCTTGAACTGCATGCCCGCCACCTGCGGGAAGCCGCCGATGGACTTCGGCGTGCAGTACGTGCTGGCCTCGAGCGCCTCGAGCAGCTCCGCGCCCTTCACGTAGACCACGGCGAGCGTGTTGCCGAACGGCAGCACGGTGTTGATGTCCTTCTTCGTGACGTCACCCGTACCAATGCTCGCGCGGATGCCGCCGCCGTTGGTGATGGCGACCACGTTCTCCTCCGGAACGGTGATCTCCGCGTCGGCAAGCACCTTCCAGAGCATGGCGTCCGTGATCAGGTCGCCGAGGTTGGTCTCGGAGTCACGGTTGCCGTTGGGCGCCTTCGCGCCGTTGAGCGCCACCTCGCTCACGGCGAACTTCTCGCCGTAAGCCTTGTCGATGGGGTCGATGATGGCCTTGGCGGCCGCGGCGACCTTTTCGTCGCGCGTTTTGTAGTCAACGACGGTGACAGACTTGCCGTCGGCATTCTTCTCGGTGTGCCAGATGGCCTTGAGCTCGTTGCCGACGATCTTCTTCGTGGCGTTGTCAATGGTGATGACGCCGATGTTGGCAAAGGCCGTGCCGGTCGACTGGATGGCCTCGCCGTTCGGGCCGGCGGTCATGACGGTGTGGGAGTGGCCGTCGATGATGAAGTCGATGCCCTGCACGTTCTTAGCCAGATCATAGGAGGTGTAGGGCTCGGAGCTCGCGTCCACGCCCAGATGCGCGAGGCAGACAACGAGGTCTGCGCCCTTCGCCTTCAGGTCTGCGGCCTGTGCGGCCGCGCAGTTATAGAGCTCCTTGCCGTCCGCTCCGGCGAGGAACTTCAGGCCCTGAATGAGCTTGGGGTTGGCCTTGGTCTGCGCCTCCGGCGTCTCGAGACCGAAGAAACCGATCTTCACGCCGCCCTTTTCGATGATGGTGTTGGCGTCATAGATGGTCTTGCCGTCGGCACCGAGCACGTCGGCACACAGGACCTGGAATTTTGCGGCCTTCATGTTCTCCGCCAGCTGCGCATAGCCGTAGTCAAACTCGTGGTTGCCGAGGGTGACAACGTCATAGCCGGTCGCGTTCATCATGGTCACCGCGTCCGCGCCCTTGTTGACGCTGACATAGACGGTGCCCTGACTGTAGTCGCCGGCGTCGGCAAGGATGACCTCCGCGCCCTGCGCCTCATAGTCCGCCTTCAGGGCTGCCATGGCCGCGTACAGATCGATCGCACCGTGCACGTCGTTCGAGTGCAGGATGACGGTCTTTCCGTCCAGCGGCTTTTCCGCTCCGGCCGCAAATGCCGTGCAGCTCAGGCTCAGCACAAGACAAAGCACCAGCAGCAGAGAAAGCAATTTCTTCATGTGCTTCATGTGATATCCTCCGTTTCATGATTTGGGGTATCGCTCCTTTGATTATAGCATCCCGCAGCCGGAAACGGGACGGTCTGTGTGCAAAAAACGTGTCAAATCTCCGTGGCATTTTGACCAAATTTACCCGGCATTTTTAGGCCTTTCGTAAAATAACTGCGGCGCGGCGCGTTTTCGGCTTTCGCCATTTACAACCCTGCCGTCCGTGTGATAAACTGATATGTCATTGTTTTTTCGAAAGGAGCCGAATTATGAGCTACGCAGACGAGGTATTCATCCGCAACTGCCGCGACATACTGGAAAACGGCGTCTGGGATACCGACCGGACCGTGCGCCCCCACTGGGAGGACGACGGCGCTCCGGCGCACACGGTCAAGAAGTTCGGCATCGTCAACCGCTACGACCTGTCCGAGGAGTTTCCGCTGCTGACGCTGCGGCGCACCTATTGGAAGACCGCCGTGGACGAGCTGCTGTGGATCTGGCAGCAGAAGTCGAACAACATCCACGACCTGCGCGGCCACATCTGGGATCAGTGGGCCGACGAGACCGGCTCGATCGGCAAGGCCTACGGCTATCAGCTCGGCGTAAAGCACCAGTATCCCGAGGGCGAATTCGATCAGGTGGACCGCGTGCTCTATGACCTGAAGCACAACCCCGCCTCCCGCCGCATCCTGACAAACATCTACACGTTCGAGGATCTGCACGAGATGGCGCTCTACCCCTGCGCATATTCGATGACCTTCAACGTCTCGGGCAACACCCTCAACGCCATCCTCAACCAGCGCAGTCAGGACATGCTCGCGGCGAACAACTGGAACGTCGTGCAGTACGCCGTGCTCGTGCATATGTTCGCGCAGGTGTCCGGCCTGCAGGTGGGCGAGCTGGTGCACGTCATTGCCGACGCGCACATCTATGACCGCCACGTGCCGGTCATCGAGCAGATCATCCGGAACGAGCCCAAGGCCGCGCCGAAGTTTGTCATCGACCCGTCCGTCAACGATTTTTATGCCTTCACCCGCGACAGCTTCCAGGTCGAGGGCTACGAATACAGCGAGTTCACGGGGAAGATCCCCATCGCGGTGTAAGGAGGGCCTGCCATGGATGCGATCGTTGCCGTCTATGCCGACTGGGGCATCGGTGCCAAGGGCACACAGCCGCTCGTGATCCCCGCCGACCGCCGCCGCTTCCGGGAGCTGACGATGGGCGCCGCCGTGATCGTCGGGCGGCGCACGCTGGAGGATTTTCCGGGCGGAAAGCCGCTGCCCGGCCGCGAAAACTTTGTGCTCTCGCGCCGGAACATCACGATCGAGGGCGCGCAGGTGGTGCACGACCCGGACGAGGCCGTGGCCGCCGCCGCGCAGCACGCGCGCTGCTTCGTCATCGGCGGAGACAGTGTGTTCCGGCAGATGTTCCCCCACATGACGCACGTATACGTCACAAAAATCGACGCCGCGCCCCACTCGGACGTGTTTTTCCCGAATCTGGACGCAGACCCCGCGTGGCGCTGCGTGTCCGCCGAGCCGCGTGCCGAGCATGACGGCGTGGGCTATCAGTTTTGCGTGTACGAAAAAACCGAAGCATAAAGATCCGCCGCTTTCCGGAGTCGGAAAGCGGCGGATCTTTTCTGCGCTCACCCGGCGAGTACCGCGAGGGAGAGCGCGTTGATGCACATGTGGAAAAACACCGGCGGCCAGATCGAGCGCGTCTGCTCATAGCAGAACGTGAGCGCGGCCGACACCGGCACATACGCCAGCGCCGAGAGCAGCAGCTTCGGATCGCCGTACATGACGACGTACTGCCAGACGTGGTAGAGCGAAAAGAGCGCGATCGACACGGCATACGCCCAGAAGCGGCTGTGCGGCCGGATGGTGCCGAAGACCACGCCGCGAAACAGGCACTCCTCCACGAGCGGCGCCATGAGCACCGCGACGGCGATCATGCGCTTATAGTCCGTATTGGCAAGGCCGGTCACGGCGTCGTTGTTCGGCACGGGCAGCTCGCCGATGAGCCCCGTGCCGAGCTGCAGCACGAGAGAGAGCAGCACGTCGATGCCGTAGGCGGCAAGCATCATGCCGATGCAGCGCAGGATGCTGCCGGCCATCGTGTCATAGCTGCGGTGCAAAAAGCGCCACATGACGGCGAGCGTGAACACGAGGCCGATGAGATAATACCAGACGTTGCACATGATGTCCGACGGCAGCTCACCAAGCACCGCCATGAGGAGCATGCCGATCGTCAGCGGCAGCACGGCCACGTGGATGGGGAAATAGACCCAGCCCGCGATGCGCGCGCCGCGGGGCATGGGATCGCTCCACTCTGCTTTGGCTCTGCGCATATCAGCCCCTCGCTTTCTGCTGCAGCTCAAAGAGCAGGCGCATGGCCTCGAGCGGCGTGATGGTGTTGAGGTCGATGGCGCGCAGCTGCTCGGCGATGACATCTCCGGCGGCGTCGCCGAGCGTCATCTGCGCATCGTCCTGCGCCGGGTGCGCGGGGGCGGCGGGCTGCGCCGCGCCGGACTCCAGCTCGCGCAGGTAGGTCTTGGCCTTCGTGATGATCGTGTCCGGCACGCCGGCGAGCTTTGCGACCTCGATGCCGTAGCTGTCGTCGGCCGCGCCCGCGACGATCTTGCGCAGGAACAGCAGCGTACCGCCCTGCTTTTTGGCCGTGATGTTGTAGTTGCGCACGCCGGGCAGCGTCTGCTCGAGCGCGGTCAGCTCATGGTAGTGCGTGGCGAACATGGTCTTGGCGCCGAGGCGGCGGGGGTCTGCGCAGTATTCGAGCACCGCGCGCGCGATGGCCATGCCGTCATACGTCGACGTGCCGCGGCCGATCTCGTCGAGGATGAGCAGGCTCTGCGCCGTGGCGTGGCGGAGGATGTTGGCCATCTCGCTCATCTCGACCATGAACGTGCTCTGTCCGGCGGCCAGGTCGTCGGACGCGCCGATGCGCGTGAACACGCGGTCGACCACGCCGATGACGGCGCTTTTCGCCGGGACGAACGAGCCCATCTGCGCCATGAGCACGATGAGTGCGGTCTGACGCATATAGGTGGATTTGCCGGCCATGTTCGGTCCGGTCACGATGGCGACGCGGTCATCGGCATCGTTGAGAAACGTATCGTTCGGGACGAAGAGGCTGTCCTTCTGCGCCTGCTCGACGACGGGGTGACGCCCCTCGCGGATGTCGAGCGTGCGCGACAGGTCCACCTCGGGGCAGACGTAATTGTTCTTCACGGCGGTCTCGGCCAGCGAGCACAGCGCGTCGAGCCGCGCCACGGCATCCGCCGCCGCCTGCACGCGCGCGACCTCGTCGGCGACGAGCTGGCGCACCTCGTTGAAGAGCTGGTATTCCAGCTCCGCGATGCGCTCACGCGCCGTCAGGAGCGTGTTCTCGAGCTCCTTGAGCTCGTGCGTGAAATACCGCTCGCTCGACACGAGCGTCTGCTTGCGGATATAGTCCTCCGGCAGCTCGGTGATGCCCGCGCTGTTGGGAATGTCGATATAATAGCCGAAAACCTTGTTGTAGCCGACCTTGAGCTTCTTTGCGCCCGTGCGCTCACGCTCGCGCTGCTCGAGCTCGGCAACGGTCTGCGCGCCGTGATCGCGCACATTGCGCAGGCGGTCGACCTCCTCGCTGTAGCCGGTGCGGAGGATACCGCCCTCGCGCACGGAAAACGGCGGCTCGTCGCAGATCGCGCGGTCGATGCGCGCGCAGAGGTCAGCCAGCGTGTCCATCTGCGCAATGTCGCGCAGCGCCGCACTGTGCACGTTTTGCAGCAGCGCCGTCAGCTGCGGCAGCTGCGCGCAGCAGAGCGCCAGCGCGTGCAGGTCGCGCCCGTTGGCCGAGCCGTACACCGCGCGCGAGACAAGGCGCTGCATATCGCCGATCTCCCGCAGGCAGCAGATCACTTCGCCCCGCAGCACACTCTCACCCACCAGCTCCTCCACCGCGCCGAGGCGGCGGCGGATCTGCACGGGGCTCAGCAGCGGACGCTCGACCCAGGTGCGCAGCAGGCGGCCGCCCATGGGCGTTTTCGTCTTGTCGAGCACCCAGAGGAGGCTGCCGCGCTTTTCGCCGGAGCGGAGGTTTTCCGTCAGCTCCAGATTGCGGCGCGTGGTGTAGTCGAGCTCCATGTAGTGGTCGTCACCCAGCAGCTCCAGCCGCCGGATGTGACCGAGGTCGCACTTTTGCGTCTCGTGCAGGTAGGCCAGCAGCGCACCGGCCGCGCACACGGCCGCCGGCGCCTCGCCGAGCCCGAGCTCGTCCGTGCTCTGCACGTCAAACTGCTCGCACACGCGCGCAGCCGCCGCCATGTATTCAAACCGGTCGCCGCCCGCCTCGACCAGACTGCCGAGGCGCTTGGTGAGGAAGGTGCGGATGTCGTCGTTTTCCGCCGCCGCGTCGGCGCACACGGCCTCGCGCGGGGCAAAGCGCCCGAGCTCGTTGAGGATGTGGCTCACGGCGTCGGCCGGGTAGCTCGCGGCGCAGAATTCCCCCGTCGAGAGGTCGCAGAACGCCGTGCCGCCGGACTGTGCACTCAGATACACCGCGCCGAGATAGTTCGACTTGTTCTCCTCAAGCATCGAGGACTCCGTGACCGTGCCGGGCGTGATGATGCGGATGATGTCCCGCTCGACCAGCCCCTTGGCAAGCGCGGGATCCTCCATCTGCTCGCAGATGGCCACCTTGTAGCCCTTGGCGATCAGGCGGCCGATGTACGCCTCGGCCGAGTGGTACGGCACGCCGCACATAGGCGTGCGCTCAGCGGGATCTTCGACGTTGCGGTCGCGCGTCGTGAGCGTGAGGTCGAGCTCGCGCGCGGCAAGGCGCGCGTCGTCGTCGAACATCTCATAGAAATCGCCCAGCCGGAAAAACAGCAGGCAGTCGGGATTGCGCTGCTTGATATCGTAATATTGCCGCTTCATCGGCGTCAGTTCCGCCATGTCACGCCTCCTCGCCGTAGAGCGCCCACGTGTTGCTGCCGGTGATCTTCACGTCCACGAACTGCCCGACGAGCGCCTCGTCGCCGCGCATATGCACCAGCCGTCCGCCCTTCGTGCGCGCCGTGAGCGGATAGTCGCCCCGGCCGTCCGCCCCGTCGACGAGCACGCGCTGCACGCTGCCCTCATAGGCGCGGTGCTTTTGCTCGGAGATGGCGTTGGCCGACGCGACGAGCGCGTCAAAGCGCACCTGCTTCTGCGCGCGGGTGTAGGGGTCGGGCATCTTCGCCGCCGGCGTGCCGACGCGCGGCGAATAGATGAAGGTGAACATCGCGTCATAGCGCACGGCCTCGACGAGCGAGAGCGTGTCCTGAAATTCCTCGTCCGTCTCGCCGGGAAAGCCCACGATGATGTCCGTCGTGAGCACGAGGTCGGGCATATACTGCCGTGCAAGCGCCACCTGCGCCAGATATTTCTCGCGCGTGTAGCCGCGGTTCATCGCGTGCAGGACGCGGTTGTTGCCGCTCTGCACGGGCAGGTGCATCTGGTGCGCGCACTTTTCGCACTCGGCCATGGCGCGAAAGAGCTTTTCCGTCGCGTCCTTCGGGTGGCTGCTCATGAAGCGGATGACAAAGTCGCCCGGGATGGCGTTGATGCTGCGGATGAGGTCGGCAAAGTCCACGTCCTCGTCGAGGTCGCGGCCGTAGGAATCGACATTCTGTCCCAGCAGCGTGATGTCCTTGTAGCCCGCCGCAACGAGCTCGCGCGCCTCGCGCACGATCTCCTCCGGGTGACGGGAGCGCTCGCGCCCGCGCACATACGGCACGATGCAGTAGGTGCAGAAGTTGTTGCACCCGTACATGATCGACAGCCACGCCTTGACGCTGCCATCGCGCTGCCGCGGGATGCCCTCGGCGACGCTGCCGTCCGCCGGGTCGATGGCGAACACGCGCCGGTGCTCGGTGCAGACGCTGCGCAGCAGCTCCGGGAAGCGCCACAGCTCGTGCGGTCCGAAGACGAGGTCAACGATGCGGTAGGACTTTTTGAGCTTCTCGGCCACGTGCGCCTGCTGCGCCATGCAGCCGCAGACCGCGATGATCTGCTCGGGATTGCGCGCCTTCGTGTGCGTCAGCGCGCCGACGTTGCCGAACACGCGCGTCTCGGCGTGCTCGCGCACGGCGCAGGTGTTCATGACGACGACGTCGGCCGCAAATTCATCCTGCGTGAAATCAAAGCCCATGGCGCGCAGATAACCGCGCAGCTTTTCGCTGTCGGCCTCGTTCTGCTGGCAGCCGTAGGTGTCGACCATGGCCAGCGGCTGACGGCCGCCGGCGGAAAAATGCGCGCGCAGCTGCGCGCAGATGTCCAGCTGGCGCTGGATGTCCGATTCGGGGATCTCTACTCTCTGATAGCTCATGCAATGCTCCTGCCTATCCGGATGTATCCGGGTAAAATTTGAAGTGTGATAGAATATTGTAGCATTTCGCGGTGGAATTTTCAATGCCAATCCTTTATAATATACGCGCGGGAGGCTCGCTTCCCGCCGACTGTGCACAAAGGAGGGCAAACCATGCCCGATATTCAAATTCTCTCTCCGCATCTTGCGGATCTGATCGCCGCAGGCGAGGTCGTCGAGCGTCCCGCCTCCGTGGTCAAGGAGCTGGTGGAAAATGCGTTCGACGCCGGGGCCCGCACCGTGACGGTGGAGCTGCGCGGCGGCGGCGCGACCTACCTGCGCGTGACCGACGACGGCTGCGGCATGACGCCCGAGGACGCAGGCATCGCGTTTTTGCGCCACGCGACGAGCAAGCTGCACGACGCGCAGGGGCTCGAGGCCATCGGTACGATGGGCTTTCGCGGTGAGGCGCTGGCCGCGATCAGCGCCGTGTCGCACATCACGCTCACGACGCGGCGGCGCGGCGCGCCGGGCGGCACGCACATGACGCTCGACGCGGGCGAGATCCAGGATATGTACGAGACCGGCTGCCCCGAGGGCACGACGATGATCGTGCGCGACCTGTTTTACAACACGCCCGCCCGGCGCAAGTTTCTCAAGACCGACCGCGCGGAGGGCGCCGCCTGCGCCGCCGCCGCGCTACGGTGCGCGCTCGGCCGTCCGGACGTGTCCGTGCGCTGCATCCGCGACGGGGAGGAGCTGTTTTTCTCCCCCGGCGACAACAAGCTCGACAGCTGCGTGTACAGCCTGCTCGGGCGTGAGCTGGCAAAGACGCTTCTGCCCTGTGAGGGCGAGGTCGACGGCGTGCGCGTGCACGGCTTCATCTCCTCCCCCTCCGCCGGGCGCGGCAGCCGCGCGCAGCAGCATTTCTTCTGCAACGGACGGTGGATCCGTTCCGCCGCGCTGCAGGCCGCGCTCGAGCAGGCCTACCGCAACACGCTGCTCGTGGGACGCTTTCCCGCGTGCGTGCTGTATGTGGAGCTCAGCTGCGCGGCTGTGGACGTGAATGTCCACCCGGCAAAGACCGAGGTGAAATTCTCGCACGAGCGCGCGGTGTTCGACGCCGTGTATTACGGCGCGCGCGCAGCGCTCGAGGCAGAGCGCGCCCCGGCAGCCGCCGTACCGAAACCGGCAGCCCCCAAGCCCGAACCGGTATCCGCGCCCGCGCCCAAGGCGGACCCCTTCCCGCCCGCCGCGCCGAGCCGGAGCGCAGCTCCCGCGGCGCCGGTGTTTTCCGCCGCACGCACCTATGCCCCCGCTGCCCCGGCGGAGGAGGCGGTCTCGTTCCGCTCGCCGACGGCGTCGGCCTTTGCAGCGCCGCGCGTGACCCCGCCGCCGGTGTTCACACCGTCCGCGCCCGCAGCGCCGCAGCCGCCGGGACCGATCGTGCCGGCCGCCCCGGTCGTGCAGGGCGTGCAGACCGCGCTTGAGCCCGAGCGCGCCGAAGCGGAGACCCCGTCGCCGCTCGCGCGCGCCGTGCCGCCGGAGACGCCGCCCGCCCGCCTGATCGGCGAGGCGATGCACACCTACATCCTCGTGGAAAAGGGCGATACGCTCATCCTCATCGACAAGCACGCGGCGCACGAGCGCATCAACTTTGACCGCCTGCGCCAGAACCCCGCTGACATCCCGTCGCAGACGCTGCTCGAGCCGCTACCCTTCACGCCCGATGCGAGCGACACGGAGGTGCTGCAGCAGCACGGCGACACACTTGCGGAGCTCGGCTTCACGCTCGAGCCGTTCGGCCGCAGCGACTACATCCTGCGCGGCGTGCCCGCCCAGATCGACGCGGGCGATGCGCTGCCCGCGCTCGAGGAGATCTGCGCGCAGCTGCGCCACGGCGCGCACACGGACGCGCAGGCCGTGCGCGACGAGGTGCTCAAGACCGTGGCGTGCAAGGCGGCCATCAAGGCCGGCTGGCAGACAGAGCCCGAGGAGCTGCTGCGTCTGGCGGACGCGGTGTGCGCGGGCGAGGTGAAATACTGCCCGCACGGACGCCCCGTCGCCGTGACGCTCACGCGCCGCGAGCTGGACAAGCTCTTCAAGCGCATCGTGTAAAAAAAGCAGGGAGCGCGATGCGCTCCCCCTCGGTTGATCAAACGTGCGCGCCGTCCGCCGCAGGCGGACAGCGCGTGCGATGCAGTCAGGCCGCAGTTCTCTTGCCCAAAAGTAATCCTTTTGGGCAGAGAAACAGGGAGCGCGGCGCGCTCCCTGTCAGACTGTACAACTTTATTTACTTGTGGTAGTACAAAATGCCCATGCAGCCGGGGCCGCAGTGGTTGGACACCGTGCAGCCGGCCCGCGTGTGGTACACTTCCTCAAACGGCTGGCACGCGCGCACGACGCGCTCGAGCTCCTGCCAGGTGGCCTCGTCGATGCCGGAATCCGTGATGAAGATGCGGTGGCAGTCGATATCGTCGCGCCCCTTGAGCCGGTCCTCAATATACTGCACATAGCACTTTTCGAGCTTGCCGCGGTACTTGCGGCCGACGCCCATTTTCCCGTCCTTGACCTCGATGCACGGCTTGAGATGCAGGAAATTTGCGCTCAGCGCCGCGAGTGACGAGCAGCGCCCGCCGCGCACGAGATAATCGAGCGTGTCGAGCACGAAGCTGACATCGAGCTTCTCGCGCTTTTTCTCCAGCGCCGCCGCGATGTCGGCCGCATCCATGCCCTGCGCGGCCATCTCGGCCGCGTCGAGCACCAGATGACCGATGCCGGTCGAGAGGTTGCGCGCGTCCACGGGGTAGACATTCGTAAACTCCCGCGCCGCGATGCAGGCGTTCTGGTAGCAGCCGGACATATCGCTCGAGATCGTGAAGTGGATCACGGCGTCATATTCGGCGCGCGCCGCGCTGAAATACGCATAGTAGTCCGACACGTTCACCGCCGCGGTCTGGCAGAGCTTGCCCGTGGCCTTCGCGTAGGCGTAGAGCTCCTCCGGATGCACGTCGATGCCGTCACGCAGCGTCTCGTCGCCGCGCACGATGTACAGCGGCGTGATGCCGATGTTGTAGCGCGCGATCAGCTCCGGCGAGAGATCGCAGGTGCTGTCGGCAGAAATTTTGATCTTCATGGGTTCACCTTCTTGAATACTGGGATATGGTCTCATTTTAACACATTTCTAATACTTTTCAATAAAATCTTTCTGAATTTGCTCTTATAGAAAGGAGGCTGCCGGATGCAGCCAAAACTGGTCGTCATTACCGGCCCGACCGCCTCGGGCAAGACCGCGCTGGGCGTCATGCTCGCGCAGCGGCTCGGAGGCGAGGTCGTCTCGGCCGACTCGATGCAGATCTACCGCGGCATGGACATCGGCA
>ERZ838577.3302-NODE-3302-length-15612-cov-3.929035_pt1 | contig 15612 bp, 13 predicted proteins | sample MGYA00519682_ERZ838577 | MGnify/ENA primary metagenome ERZ838577 (study PRJEB31850, sample SAMEA3708838) | human gut metagenome | biome: human gut; feature: human-associated habitat; material: faeces | place: China | collected 2014 ...
AAAATCGGACATATAATAAAAAAGAAATGAGTCCGGAAATTTCGGACAATTAAAATTTAATATATTATTGTAGAAAGGAGAATATATGACACAATATAGGAAAGATAAACTATACTGGACTCCAAGCGAAGTTTGCAAATTTATTTTTTCTGATGAAATTTCAAAAACTACTATTTTAAATTTAATTCATCAAGGAAAAATTCCTGCAATAAGATTAGCTTCCCGATGGTATATTCCTAAATGGTGGGTTGAAAGGAAAATTGAGTTAGCAGTGAATGAAAGAAGTGATAAGCATGAAAAATGTTGTGACGCCTAAGTTACCAGTAAATACGGTCGATCGAAAGGTAAAAATTATACTAGAAACGATGTATGCTCGTCCATCGCAGATTTCAGAATTATTTTCTTTGTCTGTTTCGGAACTATCACGTCATATTTCGCATTTGAGACGGCATCAAAATAAAGATACGCCAGTTGTATTAACCCTAGGTCCGCGGTTGACATTGATTAACATTCGAGGGTTTGAGCGTTATTTGATTTCAAAAAATGAAAAATGGCTAAAGGAAGCTTGACCATGAAAACTAATGCTTATAGAAAAAGAGCGCATGTAGTTGCAGCTACATACGCTAAGTTGTAATGGTTATCACCCTTTATGATACCCCATGTACTGTCTTCATTCTATCATGAAACAGGCAGTACATCAAGGGTATCTCATTCCCCTATTTTGGATTTGTGAAAACAAACTGAGGATAGGGTGTATTTGTGATACCCTTTTATCTTTAATTTTACCGGTAATACTGGTAAATATACCGGTAGAAAATAAAGAGTGCAAAGGGCTTCTATAATATCTGAAACCACATGACGCATTACCAGTAGTAGGAGGCTTAGACTATGTCGATGTACGTACCAAACGACAAGATACAGCAAATGATGAATATACTGCCAGAATATATGAAAATAAAAGGTTATACGTGTTCGAGAGGACATATGATGCACTGCATACATCCAGACCATGAAGATGTTCATCCTTCTATGGGGATTTTTCAAGGCCGCGATGGAAAGATGAGGCTTCATTGTTTTGGATGTGGACGAACTTTTGATATTTTTGATGCTGTGGAAATTCTTGATCACGTAAAGGGAATACCGCAACAGTATTCATACTTGTGTAAATTATTCGATAAAGAAAATATAGAGATAACGGTGGTCTCGAATAATGTTTTACAAGATTATGTAAAGCAATGCGCTTTATATAAAACATCGTATTGGAAGAAACGGGGGATAGCAGATAACGTCGTTGCACAATATCGACTAGGATATGACCCACAACGCGACTGCGTTGTCATTCCTGTAGGACAATCATGTATACGTCGATATTTGCATAAAAAACATCCTGACCGGTATCGAAAATCTAAAGGATTTGCCGGGTATCTGAATATTGAAAATGTGAATAATTCGTTACCGATTATTATCTGTGAGGGCGAAATTGATACCTTATCCATTATCAGCAGCGGATATATGAACGTCGTATCTGCCGGAGGTGCTGCTAATGTAGCAGCTCTTGTAACCTCTTGGCATTACGCAGGAAATTTAAGGCTTGTCGAAGCCTTAGACCTAGATGATACTGGGAGGAATCAGGCGGATAAATTAAAAGCAATTTGTCAAATGAATGGGTATGACTATAAGTCGTTGTGGAAGTATATGGTGCCGATGTCAGTAAAAGATATAAATGACGTGTGGGTTAGTGCTCCTAACGAACTAAAAAAGGCGATTACCGCTATTACAGATAGAGGTGAGTCGCGTGTGGATTGAAGAAGTGATTGATGATGCAGGTAACAAAAAATATAAGTATTGCGAGCGATATAAAAACACACAGACCGGACGATGGCAACGCGTCTCTGTGACTTATACGAAACGTACAAATAGGGCAGCAAAACTGGCTCAGGATGAACTAGCCAGAAAAATTGCAGAAAAGCAAGCAGGTCAGGTCAAAGATATTACTTTTTATGAAATGGTTATTCAATGGTTTGAGCAAGAACGGAATAGTAAACGGATTTCTACGCAAGCAACTATTAAATCGTCGTATAAACGTTTTTTTCGTATATGGGATAAAGATCTACTGCTCAGTCAGATAACTGTACATATGGCAGAAGATATGTTGAATTGTTTATATCATGAATATCATTATTCATGGTCGGTTATTCGAGATACTCGCTCATTGCTGGGACGAGTTATACGGTTTGCTAAACGACGTGGATATACTGTGCAGATAGATTATTCGGAAATTATTATCCGACAAGATGCCTTGACTCCAGAAGATATTCAGAACAAGCAAAAAAAGTATTTAGAAATCGACGAGGTATACTGTGTTTTAGCGGAAATACGTAGCTGGCAAGATAGACTGCCGTTGAAAACTTTTTTCTATAATCGCATAGCGGAGGCATTCGAATTTCAATTTTTGACGGGCCTGCGGTGGGGAGAGTTGGCGGGATTATTAGAGAGCGACTATCATGCTGACGAAAAGACAATCGATATTAGGCGCAGTTATACCAATTTTAAAGTAGGAAAAGGTGAGAATACGCATTTTAATCTTCCTAAAAATCTATATTCCCTTCGAACAATAGCTTTATCGGATCGGGCTTGTGAAATTATTGAAAAAATAATAGAAGAAAATAAAATGATACGTGTTGCCAGTAATTGTCGGTATAAAAATTCCTGCAAACTTAACTTGATTTTTATTGGTACAGGCGGCGGGCATCTGACAAATAACCGAGCGAATAAAGTATTAAAACAGGTAACGTGCATATCGGGTAAAAAGCTGACGACCCATATTTTCCGGCACAGCCATATTACTCATTTAGCGACAGATTTGGGGATTCCGTTAGCGGCAGTTGCTAAACGAGTCGGTCATTGTAATACCAATACGACGGCGGCTGTCTATCTTCATGCAACAGAAAGCGGAATGGAAAAAATCATTACGGCACTGAATGCCGAAGAAGAGAGTCGGGAAAAGTAACTTAGCAAGATTCGCCCTTTGTGCGCACATAGGCGCAAAGGGCATCTTGCCAAAAGGGCTTTTGCCCCTTTGGAATCCCCTAAAAAAATGAGGTGAGTATCGTGAAAAATCATCGTATTTATTTGCGCGTCAGCGACGCCGAAAAAGGAATTATTGCCCTTCATGCCAGAGAGCATGATATGACGATAAGCAAGTATATCTTACACTGCGCGTTAGCCGATGAATTTGCCCAGGCTAATGAGGATCGGCAGCTTATGATGGAATTGCAACGAATTGGGGTTAATCTTAATCAAATTGCCCGGAAAATGAACAGCGGCAGCCCGATGTTACCGTTAGCCGGCACACTTCGCATACTGGCTAAAAAGCTGGATAAGCATTGCGAAACCATCATGCAGGAAAGAAAAGAATATCGAGAAGCTGTCCGGAGCTATTACCGGGAATGGCTGAACTATCTGCGTAAGGAATTTCAGCTTCAATGTAAACTGCGATGCAAAGAGAAACAATGCAATTTTTTGCGGACGGAATTGAAACGGATTCAGAATTACAATAGCAGGTGAACTGGTTATGGCGATCTTGAAAGCATTGTCCGGTAAACGAAGTCCTGTTTCTATCCAACAATACGTACTACAGGAAAAGAAAACGAATTCCGATTTGGTAAAAGGATATGAAGTAGACGGCATGGATTTTGGCAGGCAGTTTGAACGGATGCAGACGTTGTTTGAAAAGACATCAGGCCGGAGATACTACCATTATATTTTATCCCTGACGCCGGAAGAAACGAGGACTATTTCTCCAGAAAAAGTGAACGCTCTCGGTTATCGATTAGCGGAGCAGACCTTTGGTAACCAAGGATACCAATTTGCCGTAGTTACTCACACTGATACAAACCATATCCACGATCATATTATCGTCAACGCCGTCAACTTCAATACGGGCCGGAAGCTGCATATGACATCGCGAGATTTACAGGCTATGAAGGAACAACTCAACCTACTATGTCGCAGTCATGGACTGGAAGCAATTCCAGATTCCAGCAAAAAAATCGCCGACGGGGAATACTGGTCAAAACAGCACGGTAAAGACCCGTGGAAACAGGAAATACGCGATGTCATAGAGCTGGTAGGGACGCAGTCGAAAACCTATGAAGAATTCAAAAATACGTTGAAATATGACTGGAATATAGAAATTACGCGGGATACCGGCAAGGGCATGACCTATGTTCACCCATCTGGCAAAAAAGTACGCGGCAAAAAATTGGGCATTGTCTATGACAAACCACACCTCATGGCAGCATTTGCGAAAGCGCAGGAAATACAAAAGCCTAAGCGAAAAGTTATTGCTCGTCATAACGTCCCAGCTATTTCAAAACGTGGGGAACATAAAAAGCATAGTAACGCTTCGTCATTGGAAAAAATAGTTCGCCCTATCGTCCAACATGGTGATACGACGTATCAAGCTGGACAACTAAAGGATGATGATAAATACCAAGATAAAGACGAGTTAGAACGAGTAGAAAAAGAAATATATCGTGGTTGGAGTTTGTGATTAAATGATAGAAAGGAGCAGTATTTTTTATGACTTTGGTTAATAAAAATGGACAGACGCCGGCGCAAGTAAGGCAGGAAGATGATCTGCGCCAGCAACTAGAAAATATATGGAAACAGCAAGAGAAACTACAAAAACAAGTAGATACCTTGCAACAAAAAGTGAATTATACGGTAGATAAAATAGGTACTGTTGAAGAAATTGCCAATACGGGATTTTACTATACGAAAAAAGAAATACGGCAATCGCTAGGGAATATGAGAGATTATTTATGCATTGTGGTATTTATCTTAGCTATCGTTCAGGGCATATGCTTTTGGTCGCTTAATGGCAAAGTGAAAGATACTTTGCAGGCCATCTATACGATAAATGATATACTGCGTGGTGAAGCTGTATATTGGTATGATGATGAGAATAAAGCATTGTATATTCGAGATAAAGGAAACCATTCTTCATAATTTCTAGTACGTGTACCTCGACAAGTAAATATTGATATAAAAAGCAATGAATAAAACGCAATAAGATTAGGTTTACATTTTTAGTCTTATTGCGTTTTTTATATTTTAATTAATAGGGGATTTGTGAATCAAAAGAAGGGAAAATTGAAGAAGGTATGGCTTTATGGTAAACTAAAATAAATATGTTATTTTTATACGAAGGGGTTATATCTTTCGTCGTGACAAAATATAATAATAGTCATGGATATACAGCGAAGAAAAGCATGAAACTGATTTGGAGGATTTTTTATTATGAATAAACAGCAGCTTGCTTCAAAAATCTGGGAATCTGCTAATAAAATGCGTTCTAAGATTGAAGCTAACGAATATAAGGATTATATTTTGGGCTTTATTTTTTACAAATTTCTCTCTGATAAAGAGGTAAAATATTTGAAAGCCAACGATTGGACTGATGAGTATTTACCGTATGTGACGGAAGACGACGCTGAAACAGTAGAAAATGTTCAGAAAAACATTGGCTATTTCATTTCCTATGAAAACTTATTCTCTACATGGATTGCCAAGGGAAATGATTTTTCAGCTAGCGACGTAAGCGATGCCTTGTCGGCGTTTAGCCGTTTGATTAACCCATCTCATAAAAAAGTATTCGAAAACATATTTCAAACCTTGGAAACGGGCCTGACAAAACTGGGCGAAACGTCGGGAGCAAGAACTAAGGCAATTCGTGATTTGATTTACCTCATCAAGGACATTCCTATGGACGGTAAACAAGATTATGACGTTCTCGGCTTCATTTACGAATATTTAATTAGTAATTTTGCTGCTAACGCCGGAAAGAAAGCTGGAGAATTTTATACGCCTCACGAAGTGTCGCTCCTGATATCTGAAATTGTTGCCAATCATTTAAAAGAGCGGACAAAAATCGAAATATATGACCCAACCAGCGGCTCCGGCTCTCTGTTGATCAATATTGGCACTTGCGCTGCCCGTTACATGGGGAGCGAAGACCATATAAAATACTACGCGCAGGAGTTAAAAGAAAACACGTATAACCTCACTCGCATGAATCTTGTCATGCGCGGCATTCTGCCGGACAATATCGTGACGCGGTGCGGTGATACCCTCGAAGATGACTGGCCCTATTTTGAGGATAATGACCCCCAAAATACATATGAACCGTTATATGTTGATGCTGTCGTTTCCAATCCCCCGTATTCGCAAGCATGGAATCCAACAGATAGAGAAGCTGATCCGCGATATGCCCGTTTTGGGCTGGCTCCGAAAGGAAAAGCTGATTATGCTTTTTTGCTGCATGACCTGTTTCACTTGAAAAGTGACGGCATTATGGCGATTGTGTTGCCTCACGGCGTACTGTTCCGCGGCGGCGAAGAAGGAACGATTCGGAAAAATCTGATCGAACAAAATCACATTGACGCTATTATTGGCCTCCCGGCGAATATTTTCTTTGGTACAGGCATACCGACGATTATCATGGTGCTGAAACAGCGCCGGGATACGACGGATGTTCTGATTGTCGACGCGTCGAAAGGGTTTGCTAAACAAGGAAAAAACAACGTATTACGCGCCTGTGATATTAAGAAGATTGCCGATGTGGTACGTTCCCGCGTAACAGTGGATAAATTTTCCAAAGTTGTCAGCCGTGATGAAATACGAGCCAATGACTATAATCTTAATATTCCCCGCTATGTAGATTCTTCGGAAAAAGCCGAAAGCTGGGATATTTATGCGTCGATGTTCGGCGGTATTCCGGAAAGTGAGCTCCGCGAACTGCAGCCCTATTGGGATGCTTTTCCCCAGTTGAAACAGGCATTGTTTGTATCAGATAATCCGGCTTACTGCCATCTGGCTGTTGAAGACCTGAAGGCAGCCGTATTTGCTCATCCTGATGTTTCTTCCTTTATTGCTCAATACCGGCAAGCCTTTGCAACCTTTGAAGCGTTCTTGGAATCGGAACTGATTGACCATATGACGACATTGAATACCGCGCGAGAAGAATCGGTATTAAGCGATGAAATTTTTACGCGTCTTCGCGGTATTCCGCTGATTGATCGCTACAACGCATATCAACAGTTAGATGAAGCATGGCAGTCCATTGCCATTGATTTGGAAATTATACAAACAGAAGGACTGGAAGCTATCAGGCAGGTAGATCCTAATATGGTCGTCAAAAAGAAAAATGGCAAAGATCAGGAAACGCAGGAAGGTTGGATCGGTCATGTGCTTCCTTTTTCTCTGATACAGGATGCGTTGCTCTCTGATTCCCTTGCGGCCTTGCAGCAGAAAGAAAACCGCTTAAACGACATTGCGTCTGAACAGGAAACGTTATTGGATGAATTGAGCGAGGAAGATAAAGAAGCCAATTTTGTCAATGAGGCAAAGGATGCCTTTGTAGCGGCGGAAGTAAAAAAAGCTCTGAAAGCCAAAGATGCGGCTCCAGAAATATTGAAAGTATTACGGAATGTCGACGCACTCATGACGGAAGAAAAATCTTTGAAAAAACAGGTTAAAAAAGACCAAGAAGCCTTGCATTTGCTTACGAAGAAAACTATTGAAACATTGTCTGATGAAGAATCCATTAAGCTTATTAAGGATAAATGGATAGCTCCGGTTCTGACAAGCCTTACAGACCTTCCCAACGCTGTTATTCATGAATTTATTGCAAAGCTAGAAGTGTTGTGCCAAAAATATGAAACGACTTGTGAAGAAATAGAAAATCAGATTCGTGAAACAGAACAAGAATTGAATACTATGCTGGATGAGCTAACAGGCAACGAATTTGACATGAAAGGTATCGCAGAGCTGAAAAAACTGCTTGGAGGTGAATAAGTATGCAGGAAAAAACAAAGAAACCTGCCCTTCGCTTCAAGGGTTTTGATGAAGATTGGGAACAGCGTAAGTTAGGAAATATTGCTGAAATCGTAGGAGGTGGGACTCCAAACACAAATATTTCTGCCTATTGGGATGGCGATATAAATTGGTATTCTCCAGCTGAAATTAATGAGCAAATATATGTAAATTCTAGTCAACGGAAAATATCAGAACAGGGATATAATAATAGTTCTGCAAGGATGCTTCCTGTTGGGACGGTATTGTTTACATCTCGTGCAGGTATTGGAAAAACTGCAATATTATCCCATGAAGGCTGTACAAATCAAGGATTTCAGTCGATTGTTCCTAATCCAAACTTACTTGATTCTTACTTTATTTTTTCTCGTACAAGAGAACTTAAACAATATGGAGAAACAATAGGAGCTGGGTCTACTTTTGTTGAAGTTTCTGGAAAACAAATGGCTAATATGAATTTGATGATGCCTTCCACAATACAGGAACAGAAAGCTATCGGAAATTATTTTGCTCAACTCGATCAGCTCATCACCCTTCATCAGCGTAAGTATACAAAATTAGTGAATATAAAAAAATCCATGCTCGAAAAAATGTTCCCGAAAAATGGCGAAAACGTTCCGGAAATTCGTTTTGCCGGATTTACTGACCCTTGGGAACAGCGTAAGTTAGGGGATTATTGTTATATGTACAATGGAGATAGAAGTTCCAGATACCCAAATGCACAAGATATGGTCTCCGATGGTATACCATTTATCAATGCAGGTGATTTAGAAAATGGACATGTAAATCTGACTACGGCTAATAAAATTACTAGAGAGAAATATGATAGTTTAAGTGGTGCAAAACTTCAGCTAGGTGATATAGTTTACTGCCTTAGAGGAACATTAGGTAAAAATGCTTATATAGATAATTTTACAGAAGGAACGCTAGCTTCTTCGTTGGTTGCCATAAGAGCAAAGAATATCTATGGTAGGTATTTGTTTTATATTCTTAATTCAGATATTGAATATAGGCAGAGAGTGGTTCATGATGAAGGTGCTGCGCAACCAAATCTATCAGCAAAGAATGTGGCTGATTTTATTATTCCTGTGCCAAATATTGAGGAGCAAAAACAGATTTCGTCTATATTTAATAGTATTGACAACCTCATCACCCTTCATCAGCGTAAGTTGGAAAAACTGCAACATATCAAAAAAGCGTGCCTTGAAAAGATGTTTGTATAAGGCAGAAAGGAGTTTGTATGGCGTTTAGCAAAGAAGCCGATTTTGAAGAAGCCCTGATTGCTATATTATCTGAAAAAGGTTGGGAAAAAACGGTATTAAAAAATTATACGGAAGAGCAGCTGATCCAAAATTGGGCTAATATATTATTTGAAAATAACAGAGGCATAGACCGTCTCAATGATTATCCCCTTACAGACGGCGAAATGCGCCAAATTCTTGAACAAATCGGTACGCTTAAAACGCCGTTGAAGCTCAATGGCTTTATTAATGGGCGCAGTGTGACCATTACGCGGGATAATGTCGACGATAAACAGCATTTTGGTAAGGAAGTGTCACTCAAAATATACGATCGTCGGGAAATTGCTGCCGGGCAGAGCAGGTATCAGATAGCGCAGCAGCCGAAATTCCCTGCAAAATCGAAGCTGTTAAATGACCGGCGCGGCGATTTGATGCTTCTCATCAATGGTATGCCTGTTATCCACATAGAACTCAAGAAAAGCGGCGTGCCAGTTAGTCAAGCTTGCCATCAGATCGAAAAGTATGCCGGCGAAGGCGTATTTACGGGTTTATTCTCGCTGGTACAAATTTTTGTCGCCATGAATCCCGAAGAAGCATTGTATTTTGCTAATCCCGGCCCGGAAGGGATTTTTAATTCGGATTTTTATTTTCATTGGGCGGATTTCAATAATGAGCCTATCAATGACTGGAAGCAGATTGCCTCTACCCTCCTTTCTATCCCGATGGCCCATCAGTTGATTGGATTTTATACCGTAGCCGACAACTCGGACGGCGTGTTAAAAGTCATGCGTAGTTACCAATATTTTGCGGCCAATGCCATTTCCGATAAGGTGTCAAAAGCCAAATGGGGAGGCAAACAGCAACGAGGCGGATACATCTGGCATACGACCGGTTCTGGTAAAACTATGACGTCTTTTAAATCGGCTCAACTCATTGCTTCCTCAAAAGATGCCGATAAGGTAATTTTTCTCATGGATCGCATTGAATTGGGAACGCAGAGCCTGAAAGAATACCGTGGATTTGCAGAGGAAAATGAAGACGTGCAGGCAACGGAAAACACAAGTGTACTAGTGACGAAGTTAAAAAGTTCCAATCCGTCCGATACGTTAATTGTTACTTCTATTCAAAAGATGAGCAATATAAAGGAAGAAGGAGACGACGGACTAAAAGCAGCAGACATTGCTTTAATGAACAGCAAGCGAATAGTTTTTATTGTCGATGAATGTCACCGCTCTACCTTCGGTGATATGCTAATGACCATTAAACAAACCTTTCCAAAGGCAATCTTTTTTGGCTTTACTGGCACGCCCATACAGGATGAAAACCAAAAGAAATTCAGTACGACGGCGACGGTTTTTGGAGATGAGCTACATCGCTACAGCATTGCAGACGGTATTCGAGACAAGAATGTGCTTGGTTTTGACCCATATAAGGTACTGACGTTTAAAGATGATGACGTACGAAAAGCCATAGCATTGGAAAAAGCAAAGGCCGATAGCGTAGAAGATGCCTTTGCGGATACAAAAAAAGTAAAAATTTTTAATGACTACATGCATTGTCCCATGGCTGGTACATATGATAACAAAGGGGATTACATCAAGGGAATTGAAGATTATTTGCCTAACAGCCAGTACCGGGGGGAAGAACATCAGCAGATGGTAGTGAAGGATATATTAGATAAGTGGGTTATGCTGAGTCATAACGGGAAATTTCACGCCATTTTTGCTACGAGCAGCATCCCGGAAGCCATCGACTACTATCGCCGGTTGAAAAAAGAAGCGCCCCAATTAAAAATAACGGCGCTGTTTGATCCTAATATTGATAATAATGCTGGATGGAAGAATAAAGAGGACGGTTTGCTGGAAATTATTACGGATTATAATGCTCAGTATGAACAAGAATTTACAATTCCAACCTTTGCCAAGATGAAGAAGGATATTGCTGCCAGATTGGCTCATAAACGGCCGTATGAGAGAGTCGAACGGACACCAGAAAAGGAAATCAACATCCTTATTGTTGTCGATCAGATGCTTACCGGCTTTGACTCAAAATGGATCAACACGTTGTATCTGGATAAAGTGTTGCAATATGAAAACATCATTCAGGCGTTCTCGCGTACCAATCGCTTGTTTGGCCCGGAAAAACCATTTGGCACCATACGGTACTATCGTCGGCCCCATACAATGGAACGAAATATTGCTGCTGCTGTAAAACTGTATTCCGGCGATAAGCCATTGGGACTGTTTGTTGATAAACTGGATAAGAATTTACAGGCCATGAATGACGTATTTGAGCAGATAAAAGATGTTTTTGCACAAGCACAAGTCGCCGATTTTGCCCATTTACCGGAAGAAATGACGGCTAAGAAAAAATTTGCCAAGTTGTTCAAGCAGTTTAACGACTATTTGGAAGCTGCGAATGTCCAAGGTTTTACTTGGGATAAACTGTCCTACGAATTTACCAACGATGAAATAGGGAAAACATATGTCATCAACGTAGCATTGGATGAAAAGACTTATAAAACGTTAGCCCTTCGTTATAAAGAATTATTTGAACCGGGTGACAGCTCCAATGGCGATGAAGACGTACCTTATGATATTGATGGGTATCTTACGACCATTGACACGGATATGATTGATTCGGATTACATGAACACCCGTTTTGAAAAGTTTCTGAAAATACTTCAGCAGGAAGGCGATAATGCAGAAGAACTCAAACAGGCAGTTGATGAGCTGCATAAGACGTTCGCTACTTTGACGCAGGAAGAACAAAAATATGCCACTATTTTTCTGCATGACGTCCAGTGCGGCAATGTCGAACCGAAAGGCAATAAAACATTGCGGGACTATATCACGGAGTACATGACGAAAGCAAAAGATGATCAGCTGCACCGTTTTGCTGATGTTTTTGGGCTAGATGAACAGAAACTTCGTGCTCTCATGACCTTGCAAATCACAGAAGCCAATATCAATGAATTTGGACGGTTTGATGCTTTAAAAGCAACGGTAGATAAACAAAAAGCCAAAGCGTACTTTGAAACCATCGAAGGGAAGCCGATCATTCCGCCGAAAGTTCCCATGAAAATTGATAAACTGCTACGGGAATTTGTTTTGAAGGGCGGTTTTGAAATCAACATGCCGAAGTAACTATTAGTTAGAGTACGAATAACGGCCGTTTTATAAATGATAATTGGCAAATATAAAACGAAATATAAAATGAATTGACAATAGTATAGAAGTATATAAAATAATAGTTAAAAATAGCAAAAAATAAAATAGAATAATAAAATGCCTTACTTCTATTTTATAAAAGGTGGTGATTTATAAAATGCTGCCAGAAAATTTAAAGGAATTAGTAAACGAAATTATCAATCAAAAGACGGAAAAACAAGATATCGAATTAAAAGCAGCAGAAAAAGGCTGCCCCAGTCGATTGTATGATACGCTATCCAGTTTTTCCAATCAGGATGCTGGCGGAATTTTAATTTTTGGTATTGATGAAACACAGAATTTTAAAATTGTCGGCGTATATGATTTACAGGATTTACAGAAAAAAGTTACAGAGCAATGTTTGCAAATGGAGCCGCCGGTGCGAGCTGTTTTTACAGTTGCCGAATATGACGGCGCCTATATCTGCTCGGCAGAAATTCCCGGTTTAGACATATCGGAACAGCCTTGTTATTATACTGGAAAAGGAAGATTAAAAGGATCTTATATTCGTGTTGGCGACGCCGATTTGCCTATGACGGACTATGAGCTGTATAGTCTGGAAGCGTTCCGCAAACATTTGCATGATGATGAACGTGTCGTGGAACGGGCAAACTTGGAATCCTTAGATCAAGACAGTGTAACCGCCTATATTGAGCAGAAAAAAATCGACCGGCCTAAATTTGCCCAACTGCCGGAAAATATGATGTATGAAATGCTGAATATATTGCGAAACGGTAAGCCTACATTGGCTGCATTGCTGAATTTTGGCATATATCCGCAAGGATATTTTCCCCAATTAGGCATAACGGCCATTGTCGTGCCGGGAACGGCGATTGGCGATACGACGGAGCAAGATGTTCGTTTTTTGGACAATAAAAGAATTGAAGGCAGCCTGACTGCCATGGTAAAAGAAGCTATCGCGTTTTGCGTCCGCAATATGAAGGTAAGGACGGTCATAGACCGAACAACGGGAGAACGGAAAGACCAGACGGAATACCCGGTTGCCGCCATTCGTGAAGCTGTATTGAACGCCGTTATTCATCGTGATTATAGCTTCTATACGGAAGGTATGCCAATTCAAATTGACATGTTTATCGATCGAATGGAAATCCATAGTCCCGGAAGCCTGTATGGAAGAATGACCGTAGACCAATTAGGCATTGCCAAGACAGACATACGAAATCCGGCATTAGCCGTTATGGCTGAGAGCATGACAGAGGCGGAAAACCGGTATTCTGGTATCCCAACGATGCGCAACGAAATGAAAGCCTATGGATTGCCTGAACCTAAATTTGAAAACAGGCGCAATGAATTTGTCGTTACGTTCTATAATGCAATAGAAACAAGTACTACGGAGACCGATGCAGGAATTGGGAAGAGAAGTTTGCTTGATTTTTGCCGGACGCCACGGACTAGAAAAGAAATTGCCGACTTTTTACAGGTTAAGACTGTTGGCTATGCTATAAATAAATACGTGCGCCCTCTAGTGGAAGCCGGAATGTTGCAAATGACTTGTCCGGAACGGCCTAAAAGTCGAACACAGAAGTATGTTACTGTGCAGCAAACAGGGAAATCCGATAAGCGCTGATTATATTGAATATATTGATTATGTAGAGTCAAGGAGGCTATTCCTTGACTCTTTTATATTTTTACGGCGATTACAATTAAATATACCATTTGGATTTGCTGTATGTGCGGCTTTTTGCTTGGGAACAGCGTAAGTTAGGAGAGATAATTCTTTTAAATGGTCGTATTGGTTTTAGAGGTTATACTGAAAAGGATATTATTTCTAAAGAAGAAGGAGGTATTCTGGCTTTTAGTCCAACAAATATTGTAGATAATAAGTTGACTATGAATTGTAAAAATACATATATAACAAGATTAAAATATGATGAATCGCCAGAAATCAAAATTCACAATGGTGATATTCTTTTTGTAAAAACAGGGTCAACACTTGGAAAAAGTGCCTTAGTTACTGGACTTTTCGAAGATGCAACATTAAATCCCCAAGTAGTAGTTATGCGTACTAACAAAACTGATGCAACATTTTTAGCAGTATTATTACTGACTGACAATGTTATGGCTCAAGTTAATTCTGCCAAAATAGGCGGTGCTGTTCCCACCTTAACAGAAACCAATATCAAAGATTTTGATATTATTGTTCCCAAAATGGATTCCGAAAAGGCACAAATAGGGCTCTATTTTTCTAATCTTGACAACCTCATCACCCTTCATCAGCGTGAGTATATATGCTTTAAAAATGGAGGTAAACTATGTTAAAAGAAATTAAAAATACGGATCTTTTTTGCGATTATTATGCACAATGGATTAAAGTGTATAAGGAAGGTGCTATTAGACCTGTTACGCTGAAGAAATATCAGATGACTCTTGCATGGTTGAAAAAATTAGCGCCAAAACTTAAACTTTGTGACGTATCGCGAATTACTTATCAACAGATTTTAAATGATTATGCGCTTACTCATGAAAAACAAACTACCATGGATTTTCATCATCAACTGAAAGGTGCCATTATCGATGCTGTAGATGACGGCTTTATTTTAAAAGATCCTACGAGAAAAGCCATCATTAAAGGAAAAACGCCGACTCCTAAAAAAATCAAATATCTGAATCAATATGAACTTCACACTTTGTTGAATACCTTGAATTTAAAGAATGCCATTAATTGGGATTGGCTCATTCTTTTAGTAGCAAAGACAGGAATGCGTTTTTCTGAAGCATTGGCAATAACTCCGAATGATTTTGATTTTGCGCATCAAATGCTTTCCATAAGTAAAACATGGGACTATAAAGATAATGGCGGTTTTATGCCGACTAAAAATCGTTCATCTATTCGGAAAATTCAAATTGATTGGCAAACAGTAATTCAATTTGCCGAATTAGTAAAAAGATTGCCTATAGATAAACCGATTTTTATTACCAAGGATCGGATATATAATTCCACAGTCAACAACATATTATCGAGACATTGCCAAAAAGCGAATATACCGATAATTTCCATTCATGGACTCCGCCATACTCATGCCTCGTTGCTTCTTTTTGCTGGGGTGTCTATTGCTAGCGTTGCTCGAAGATTAGGTCATTCTAGCATGACCACAACACAAAAAACATATTTGCATATTATTCAAGAGCTTGAAAATCAAGATATTGACCTGATTATGCGAGCTTTATCCGGATTAAGTTGAGATTAGTGTCTGCGCATATAATACTCACGCTGATGAAGGGTGATGAGCTGATCGAGTTTATAAAAAAAATGTCCAATCATT
>ERZ838577.3309-NODE-3309-length-15599-cov-7.265826_pt1 | contig 15599 bp, 12 predicted proteins | sample MGYA00519682_ERZ838577 | MGnify/ENA primary metagenome ERZ838577 (study PRJEB31850, sample SAMEA3708838) | human gut metagenome | biome: human gut; feature: human-associated habitat; material: faeces | place: China | collected 2014 ...
GCACCGTGGAGTTCAAGAACGTCAACAGCGGCGACCTGGGCCTTGAGACCGAGGACGAGAAGAAGGCCGCCGAGGATGCCACCGCCGAGAACAAGCCCCTGTTCGATGCCATGAAGGATGCACTGGACGGCAAGGTCAAGGAGGTCAAGGTCTCCACCCGCCTGAAGGATCACCCGGTCTGCCTCTCCGCAGACGGCCCGCTCTCCATCGAGATGGAGAAGGTCCTCTCCAAGCAGCCCGGCAGCGAGGGCGTCAAGAGCGACAAGGTGCTGGAGCTGAACATCCATCACCCCGTCTTCGCCGTGCTCAAGGCCGCACAGGAGGCCGGTGACACCGAGAAGCTCAAGAAATACAGCGACCTGCTCTATGCACAGGCACAGCTCATCGAGGGCCTGCCTGTGGATGACCCCGCCGCGTATGCTGAAGCTGTTTGCAGCCTGATGAAATAAAGCGTTTACTCCCAGATAAATTATCCCTTAACAAAAGAGCCGCGTTCCGCTATAATAAGGTGGAACACGGTTCTTTTCATTTTAGGAGGAATTTGCCCCATGGAGCCAAAACGCAGCAACCATTTCCTTGCCCATCTCCCCACCATCCTTCTGCTGGTGCTGTTCGCCATGTCGCCGTGGCTGGGCATCCTGTTCTTCATCCTGCGCGCCATCGACCGGGATGCCGAGAAAAAGGAGCAGACGAATGCCGACCCCACCCGTGACAGCCGCGCAGAGAACGCCCGCACCGCGCAGAGCGCCGCCTCCGGCCAGCGCAGCGAGACGGCCTCCGTTCCGGATGTCCCCACCGCCGAGCAGAAGAGCGCCAAGCAGTGGCACAAGACCCTCACCACCCTGTGCACCATCTTCGGTGCCATCTTCCTGCTGGTGGGCATCGGCGACCTGGCCGATGCCATGGAGGAACTCTGGAGCCATGAGATCGACTGGGATGAGCTGCTGACGGCGCTGGCCCAGACCATCGGCGGCGGCGCAGCCCTCTTCACCGGCCTGCGGATGGACCGCGCCCGCAAGCTGGAACGCAAGCTCGACAAGATCGTCGGCGACCGGGACAACATCGCGCTGGGCGAGTTGTTCGCGGCGGTCGGCATCGACGCGGTCCGAGGCCGCACTGCGGTGGAACACGCCATCGACCACGGCTATTTCGGGGCCGATGCCTACATTGACTACCGCACCGACACCCTTATCGTGCGCGGGGCCGCACCCCAGCCGCCCAAGGAACCGCAGCCGGAGCCGGAAGCGGAACCGGAAGACCTGTACGCCTCCCTTCAGCAGCAGCTGCGCCGCGCCAACGATGCCATCCCCGACCCGGTGATGACGGCCAAGATCTCCCGGCTGGAAGAACTCAGCGCCCGCATCTTTGCTCTGGCCAAGAAAGACCCGGATAAAAAAGCCCAGCTGCAAAAGTTCATGGATTACTACCTGCCCACGGCCCTCAAGCTGCTGAACACCTACGCCCAGCTCTCGGCGCAGGATGTGCAGGGCGAGAACATCACCGACGCCAGGCAGAGCATCGAGCGCTCGATGGATCTGCTCATCACGGCCTTCGAAAACCAGCTGGACAAGCTGTTCCAGTCCGACGCGCTGGACGTCTCCGCCGATGTGGCTGCACTGGAAGGGATGCTGAATCTCGACGGCCTCACCGGCCCGGACTTCCACTGACCCGCTGGCAAAATCCAATCCTCCATATCGGAACTCTGGCCCTGATTGACCCGCAGCCGACCGTTCTTTGTGGGTTGTGGCCAATGCTTTTCCGGTTTGGAGGATTTTTTCAGCTCTGTTGCAGGAATTTCTGCACAAATTTCGTGCCGGATTTTCTGGCAACTTTGCATTCAAATGCAACAATAACGCATGGTCTTTTGGGCACAGATTCTTTATTATAGGAGTATCGAAAGATCCACCACAGCCCGCCGCATGGGCTGTGACGAAGTTTGCACGATTTGTTCAGAGGAGGAACTCGCCATGATGAAATCCGTTTCTGTCTGGAAGCAGGAGCTGGCAGGCGGCGCCCACACCGAGCGTCTGGCCTCGCTGTACTGCTGCGCCCCCGAACAGACCCCCGCACAGGCAGCCCGCTACGCTGCTGTGCTGGACGGGCTGGAAAAAACGTTTGGTGCCCACACCGAGGCCGGGCTGTACAGTGCCCCCGGCCGCACCGAGATCGGCGGCAACCACACCGACCACCAGCACGGCCGTGTGCTGGCCGGCAGCGTCAACATTGATATGATCGCAGCCGCCGCCCCCAACCGCCTGAACCAGCTGCGCGTCCAGAGCGAGGGCTATGACCTGTGCGTCATCGACCTGGCCGACCTGACGGCCCGCAAGGAAGAGGAAAACACCAGCGCCGCCATCCTGCGCGGCGAGTGCAAGGCCTTCCAGGAGCGCGGAGCCAGCCTCTCCGGTCTGGATGTCTACATCTCCTCCAACGTGCCCAAGGGCAGCGGCGTCTCGTCCTCTGCCGCCTTCGAGGTGCTGATCGGCGTCATCCTGAACGACTGCTTCATGACCGAAAAGGTCTCCCCCATCGCCATTGCCCAGATCGGCCAGTGGGCAGAGAACGTCTACTTCGGCAAGCCCTGCGGCCTGATGGACCAGATGGCTTCCAGCGTCGGCAACATCATCACCATCGACTTTGCCGACCCGGCCCACCCCGTGGTCGAGCCTGTGCAGGTCGATTTCTCCAAGGCCGGCCTCGCGCTCTGCATCCTGGATTCCGGTGCAGACCACGCCGACCTGACCGACGAGTATGCCGCCATCCCGGCCGACTGCCGCGCCGTGGCAGCGGTCTGCGGCGGCGAAGTTTTGCGCGATGTGCCGTTCGAGACCTTCCTTTCCAAACTGCCGGAGTGCCGCAGACAGTGCGGCGACCGCGCCGTTCTGCGCGCTTTCCACGTCTACGCCGACAACGACCGGGTCGCAAAGCAGGTGGACGCCCTCCGCGCGGGCGACTTCGAGACCTTCCTTGCGCTGGTCACCGAGTCCGGTCTGAGCAGCTGGGAGTATCTGCAGAACGTCATCCCCGCCGGGTATAAGGAGCATCAGGAGGTGGCCGTGACCATCGCTGCCGCCAAGCACTTCCTGCACGGCGAGGGCGCAGTCCGCGTCCACGGCGGCGGCTTCGCAGGCACCGTGCAGGCCTTTGTGCCGCTGACCCGGCTCGATTCCTTCAAGGCTGAGATGGAGGCCATCCTCGGCAAGGGCCGCTGCCACATCCTCTCCATCCGCCCGGAAGGAGGCGCTGTCCTGTGATCTCCACTGCCATTCAGCAGCTCGTCAACTATGGTCTGGACACCGGCCTCATCCTGCCGGACGATGCAATCTACATCCGCAACCAGCTGCTCATGACCATGCAGCTGGACAGCTTCACCGAGCCGGAGAGCGAAGTCTGCTACAAAGACCTCGAATCCATCCTGAAAACGCTGGTGGACGATGCTGTATCGCGCGGTGTGTGCGCGGACAACTCCACCGCCCGCGACCTCTTTGACACCAAACTCATGGGCGTCCTGACCCCGCGCCCCTCCATCGTCCGCGCCAACTTTGAGGAGCGGTACGAGGAGGAAGGCCCCCAGGCTGCCACCGACTGGTTCTACAAGTTCAGCCAGGACACCGACTACATCCGCCGCTACCGCATCAAGCGGGACCTGAAGTGGGTCACCAAAACGCCTTACGGCGATCTGGACATCACCATCAACCTCTCCAAGCCCGAAAAAGACCCCAAGGCCATCGCCGCCGCCAAGCTGGCCCCCCAGAGCGCCTACCCCAAGTGCCAGCTCTGCGTGGAGAACGAGGGCTATGCAGGCCGGATGAACCATCCCGCCCGCGAAAACCACCGCATCATCCCGCTGACCATCAACGGCAGCGCATGGAATCTGCAGTACAGCCCCTATGTCTACTACAACGAGCACTGCATCGTGTTCAACAGCCAGCACACCCCCATGAAGATCGAGCGGGCTACTTTCCGTAAGCTGCTGGATTTCGTGGCGCTGTTCCCGCACTACTTCGTGGGCAGCAACGCCGACCTGCCCATCGTGGGCGGCTCCATCCTGAGCCATGACCACTTCCAGGGCGGCCACTACGAGTTCGCCATGGCCAAGGCTCCCATCGAGAAGAGCTGGACCTTCCCCGGCTACGAGGATGTCGAGGCCGGCATCGTCCACTGGCCCATGAGCTGCATCCGCCTGACCTGCGAGGACGACGCCCGTCTGGTAGACCTGGCCGACAAGATCCTGACCGCATGGCGCGGCTACACCGACGAAGCCTGCTTCGTCTACGCTGAGACCGACGGTGAGCCGCACAACACCATCACCCCCATCGCCCGGATGCGGGACGGCAGATTCCAGCTGGACCTTGTGCTCCGCAACAACATCACCACGCCGGAACACCCGCTGGGCGTCTACCACCCCCACGCCAAGCTCCACCACATCAAAAAGGAAAACATCGGCCTCATCGAGGTCATGGGTCTGGCCGTGCTGCCCAGCCGCCTGAAGCAGGAGCTGTTTGATCTGGCCGACCTGCTGACCGCGCATGTGCCCACGGCCGACTACCCCGAAGCCCTGCAAAAACATGCTGCCTGGGCCGAGGAGATCCTCGCCCGGCACCCGGAGCTGAACGCCGATACGGTCCACCTCATCCTGCAGGACGAGGTCGGCCATGTCTTCGCTGAGGTCCTGACCGACGCTGGTGTCTACAAGCTGGACGAAGCAGGCCGTGCAGGCTTCGTGCGGTTCCTCGAATCCGTAAAGTGACCTGTTGTTCCTGAACAAGACCCGTCAGCAGTTTCTGTTGACGGGTCTTGTTGATGGACCATTCCGGCCGCTGTATCAAAGGAGGTTTTTCATGCCCTATACATTAGAAGTTTGTGTTGACAGCACCGCCAGTGCCCTTGCGGCCCAGCGCGGCGGAGCCGACCGGCTGGAGCTCTGCGCCGACCTCATCGTGGGCGGCACCACCCCCAGCCTTGCGCTGGTGCGGCAGGTCAAGGAGACCACCGGCCTGCCCGTCCGTGCCCTGCTCCGCCCCCGCTTCGGTGATTTCTGCTACGACCGCTGGGAGCTGGCGCAGATGAAAGAATCTGCCGCCGCACTCGTCGCCGCCGGGGCAGACGGCATCGTCACCGGTGTGCTGACCCCGGACGGTGCGCTGGATGCAGGGGCCCTGTGCCCCATCTACGAGGCCGCCCGCGAAGCCGCCGCCAAAGCGGGCCGCCCCGTTGCGCTCACCCTCCACCGCGCCTTTGACGTCTGCCGCGACCCCTTCGCGGCGCTGGACACGGCCTGCGCTCTGGGGCTTTCCACCATCTTGACCAGCGGCCAGGCCGCCAGCGCCCCCGCCGGGGCACCCCTGCTCCGGCAGCTCGTAGACTGCGCCGCCGGGCGCATCGAGATTTTGGTGGGCGCAGGCGTCTCCCCGGCCAACCTCCCTGCACTGGCCAAACAGACCGGTGCGCACAGCTTCCACCTTTCCGGCAAGCAGGTGCTGGACAGCCGGATGACCTTCCGCCGGGAAGGCGTCCCCATGGGCCTGCCCGGTTTCTCCGAGTTCGAGCTGTGGCAGACGAGCGAAGAGACCATCCGGAAGGCGCGCAACGTTCTGGATACGCTCTGACGAAAAAATCCCGCCAAATGGCGGGATTTTTTTGCTGTATGGAACGGAAAGCTCAGACCTTGCGCCGCAGCAGGCTCATGGGCGGCAGTTCCGGAGTGGGGATGGTGTATTTTTCCATCGCATGGGGTGTGGACTCCACCTTCTCCCCCGCCTCGTTCTGGATCCACTCCGGGTGCAGCGGGATGCTGCGGCCGTCCGGGCAGAGCACTTCCAGCGTGTCGCCCAGGCTCCACTTGCCCCGCTGCTGGCAGCTGGCGATGCCGTTCTCCCAGCTGTCCACCGTGCCCACGAACTCCCACTCGCGGATGTAGGTGGCACTGTCGGTGGCCTGCTTGGCCTGCTCGCGGCCAAAGTAGAAGCCCGGCGAATAGTGGCGGTGGCTGGTGCGGGTCAGCTCGGCCAGCACCTCGTCCGGCAGCTCAAAGTTGTCGTTCATCGGGTCGGCCAGATACTGGTCCAGTGCGCGGCGGTAGGCTGCCGTCACGCTGGCAACGTAGTAGAACGTCTTGGCGCGGCCCTCGATCTTCAGGCTGTCCACGCCCGCCTTGCAGATGAGGTCCAGAAACGGTGCCGTGCACATGTCGTTGGCGTTCAGGATATAGCTCCCATCCTCGTTCTCGCCGATCTCATACAGCTGGCCGGGGCGGGTCTCCTCGCTCAGGTAGTATTTCCAGCGGCAGGGCTGGGCGCACTGGCCCCGGTTGGAGTCGCGACCCGTCAGGTAGTTGGACAGCAGGCACCGGCCCGACACGCTCATGCACATGGCACCGTGGACAAAGGCCTCGATCTCCAGTTCCGGCGGGGTCTTATCCCGGATGGTGGCAATGTCCTGCAGCGTCAGCTCACGGGCCAGCACCACCCGCTTGGCGCCCAGGTTGTAGGCCGCACGGGCAGCGGCCCAGTTGGTGATGCCGGTCTGGGTGGACATGTGGACATCAATGTCCGGCGCGAACTGCTTGCAGGCTTCCAGCACACCCAGGTCTGCCACGATGAAGGCATCCACGCCCGCTGCGGCCGCACTCCGGATGGCGTCTGGCAGACGGTCGGCCTCTTCGTTGGTGGGCAGGGTGTTCATGGTCAGGTAGACCTTGCGGCCGCGGGCATGGGCGTAGATGACGCCCTCGGTCAGCTGTTCCGGCGTGAAGTTGGCCGGGGCTGAGCGCATCCCAAATTCGGGCAGGCTGCAATAGACGGCATCTGCACCATAGTTGATGGCGTAGCGCAGGCGCTCCAAATCGCCCGCAGGGGACAGAAGTTCCGGGATCTGTAACATAATCATTCTCCTAAACGAGCTTACCCTCTCCCAAAGGGAGAGCCCCTGGCAAACCGGTCAACCATTGCGTTTTCCGTCAGCACAAGGGCTTCGCTCTCATTTTTTTGCCGCAAGCGAGCGGTTCACATCCGCTGCCTTCTGGCAGTTGGTCTGATGCTCCGCATAGGTGCGGGCGTAGTAATACTGGCCGCTGAGGTCGGTCACGAAGAAATAGCAGTCTTGGACCTCCGCATCGGGCTGGGGGGCCAGCGCAGCCCGGATGGCGGCCAGACCGGGGTTCGAGATCGGCCCGGCGGGCAGGCCGGTGCAGGTATAGGTGTCGTAGGCATTGCGGATGTTTTCGGGGATCTTCTCCCAGCCGCCGTACCAAGGGGCCACCCAGTTCCAGAGATAGTTGTTGTCTGCATCGCTCTGGACATAGCTGGACGTATTGCTCTGCAGCTTGGGGTAGGGCGAGCCTTCCGCCAGACGGTTGCGGAAGACCTGGGCCACATTGTTGTCCTGGTCGTTGCCGGCCTCCTCCTGCACGAAGGATGCCAGTGTGATGACCTCCGAAAGGCTCAGGCCCTGCTGATCCAGCTCCTTGTACATCGCGTCGGTGAACTGCCGGTCAAAATGCGAATAGAACGTTGCAACGTAGTTGTGCACCGTATCATCCGCGAGGAACTCGTAGGTATCCGGGAAGAGATAGCCCTCACATTTCAGGAAACGGTCTGGGGCATCCGTGTCATCGGGGACATACTGCCAGAACGTATATTCGCTGAAATCGCCGGTGTTGGCCTCTTCGAGAAACTCCTTTGCGGTGCACAGCCCGGCCTGTTCCATCTTCTGTGCGATGGCGATAGCCGTCGTGCCCTCCGGGAAGGTCAGGCGGACGCTCTCCGCTTTGGCATATTCAGAAAGCGCCTCGATGAGCGCATCGTAGGAGCTGCCGGGTTCCAGCGAAAATTCGCCATACTGGAGCTTCGCCGCCGCGTCTTTGCGGCCGACGTACCAGCGGAACAGCTGCGGGAACCGGATGACGCCCGCTTCCTTCAGCTGCCGGGCAATGGTGCTCACACCGCTGCCCTGCGCGATCTCCACGGTCACGGCGTCCTGCCGGGTGCCGCCGTCGATCTCGCGCTTTGCCAGCAGGAATGCGCCGCCCACCGCCAGCACGAGCACCAGCAGCACGAGCAGGATCTTCAGCGCACCACCTTTTTTGCGGGGTCTCGTATGGTTACTTGCCATCTGCATGTTCCTTTCAGTCCAACATCAGCCGCATATAGCTCTCGCTCACATCAAAGGCTTCGCCCTCAAAGCGGATCATTCCATAATCCTGCCGGGTGCCCTCGCCAAGGAAGAGGTTCTGCGCGGCACCCACGGTGATGACGGCCTTTTCCACAATGACCTCTTTTTCGCGGGCCGCTTCCATCAAAATCTCTGCGGCACGGTCGCCGGTGGCCATCATCTCCACAAAATAAAGGGTGTCCTCCTTGCGGAAATATATTCCGTAGCCGTTGTCGTTCGAGACGAGGGTGGCCCCGCGGGAGTACAGATCTCCCAGCACCACGGCCATCTGTTCCGGCGGCAACTGCACGGTGTCGGGCCAGAATCTCGCCCGCAGCTCACAGAGCTTTTTGGCCGTGACGGTGTCGAACTCGGCCTGGCTCCACAGGTTGCGGTCCACCTCGCGGGGCAGGCACCGCAACGGGAAGGCCCACTGGAAGCCCTTATCCTGCAATAGCGCCGCCTGCTCGTTCCCGCTGGGCACAACGACTACGAACCCGGCCCCTTTCAGTTTCTGCTGGGTGCACAGGTGGTCTACCAGGCCCGCCAGGATCAGGCTGCCCTGCCCGGTCAGGCCGTACAGGCAGCAGCCGGGCCGCCCCTGCAGCGAGACCGGCACCGCCATGGCCACGGCCTCGATGTGGTCATTTTCCTCCGCTACATAGACATTCTGCTCCCCGGCAAAGCGCTCGATGGCGTTGGCGAGGAACGTTTCGTCCTCCCCATGTTCGCGCTGCCACAGCGCCAGGATCTCCGCCCGGTCGGACGGCTGCATCAAACGGTACATAAAAACACCTACCTCCTACGCATGGATATCCCTGCGCCTGCCCGGCACAGGTCGATTGTGCGTTATTCCGCAAGGGCCGCATCCACCCGCCGGCGGACCTCCTGCCCAATCTCTTCCACGCTGCGCATCCCGTCCCCGCAGGTGCAGGGCACGGTCTGCCAGCCCAGATGCGCGGCACAGAACTCAGCTGCTCTGCGGCTGCGGGCCAGATACTCCACATCCTTTTCGTGGACGTCCTTTTTGCTCTCGTCGCCGTGGTAGCGCTGGGTCATCAGCTTCTGGCTCACGGCAGGGTCCACCTGTAAATAGATCACGCAGTCCGGTGCGGGCAGACCCAGCAGATGGAACTCGTAATCGAACAGCCAGTGCAGAAACTGCTCCCATTCTTCCGGCGGCAGCTTCGAGCACTGGTGCACCGCATTGGAGGTGGTGTACCGGTCGGCGATGAGGATGCCGCCCTCTTCGTAGAATCTCCCCCAGTCGGCTTTGTAGCCCGCATAGCGGTCCACCGCATAAAAGCTCGATGCTGCGTATGCGTTCACGTCGTCGGGTCTCGCGCCGAACTGCCCGGCCAGATACATCCGGACCAGTGCGCTCGAATCGCTGGCATAGTTCGGGAAGGTGATCTCCCGCACCGGCCTGCCCTCGGCGGCCAGTGCTGCGGCCAGACGCTTGGCCTGGGTGGCCTTGCCGCTGCCGTCCAGCCCTTCCAGCACGATGAGTTTTCCGTGGCTCATACGGGTTCCCCCTTCAAAGCGGCGTACTGCGCCCGCACCTCGGCGGTCTTGCCGCAGCACATCCTGCCCTCCGGGCAGGGGCCGGAAACACACGCCGGGCCGGCCGTGCGGAAGAGATGGGGTGCCACCGGGTAGACCAGCCGCAGCATCTCTTCGGCCAGCGCCCGGATCTCCCACTGGGCGCGGCTGCAACACCGCAGATGGAAGAAGTTCTGCAGGCTGCGGGCGTTCATGGTGACCACCATCTTGGTCTCGCAGGCGTTGGGCAGCACGAAGCGGGCGTCCTCATTGGCCTGCTTGGAAGCCTTGGCACGGGCCTGTTTTTCGGGCATTCCCTCCGCCATCAGGCGGGCGGTGTGGCCCTCCTCCAGCTTTTTCACGAGGTCAAGGTAGCGCGCCGCGTCCTCGTTCATGCTGGCGATGAAGGCCTCCTTCGCTTCGGGGATGGCCTCGATCTCCGGCGGGATGACATAGCGGAAGTCGTCCAGCCGGACATAGCGCTGGCTCTGCACGCTGAACGATGCGATGCGGTGGCGGGTGATCTGGGCCAGCAGGGTGCGGCTGACGCCCTCGATGCCAAAGGTGAAACTGGCATGTTCTATGGGGCTGGCGTGGCCAAGGTCGCTGAGCATGGTCAGGAAACTGGCCGTCTTCTCCTCGGTCAGGCCGTCCAGCAGGTCGGTGATGTGGGCGTCGGAATAGCAGAGCTTCGCCGCCGCAGCCACCACCTTTTCCGGCTCCGGCGTATGCGCGATCAATCGGACTGTCATCATCTGTCATTCCTCCGTTATTTTTGTCAGCGGCGCAAAGTTTGCCATGGTCTTCTTCACGCCGACCTTTTCAAAGTTGATCTCTACGATCTGGTCGCCTGCGGCAGGCTTGACCTTGAGCACCTTGCCGCGGCCAAACACTTTATGCTCTACGATATCCCCCGGTTCGTAGTGTTTCGGGGTGCTGGCGGCAGGCTTTGCCGCCGGTGCCCCGGTGAACTGCACCGGTTTCGCCGGAGCCTTGGGGGCTGCGGCGCGGCCATAACCAGAGCCAAAACCGCCCGAACGGCTGCGGCTGTCCGCGCTGGCAGACCCGGACGCGCCCCGCCCGGCGTAATCGGAGCCAAAACCGCGGCTGCCGCCGTTGTACTCCGCGTTCAGGTAGCCGGAGCGGCTGCCGGAACTGGAACCGAAACCGCCGGAACGGCTGCGGCCCCAGCCGGAGGCACCGGAGTAGCCCGATGCGCCGCCCGGCACGGTATCGCTGTAGGCCGAACCCCAGCCGCCCAGCTGAGAGCGGCGCTCCAGCGTCGGGCTGCGGGTCTCCTCGATATACTCCGGCTCGATCTCACGCAAAAAGCGGCTGGGCTCGTTGCGCTGGGTACGGCCGTAGAGCATCCGGGTCACGCTGTTGGAGATGTAAAGCTCCTTTTTGGCACGAGTGATGCCGACATAGGCCAGGCGGCGTTCCTCTTCGAGGTCTGCCTCGGAGTATTTGCTCATCTCGCTGGGGAAGACGCCCTCCTCCATGCCGATGAGGAACACATACGGAAATTCCAACCCCTTGGCCGAGTGGATGGTCATCAGGACCACCTGGTCGCTGCTCTCGTTGTAGCTGTCGATGTCGCTGATGAGGGCGATGTCTTCGAGGTAGCCTTCCAGCGTGGCCTCCTCGCCGTGCTGGTCGCAGTAGTTTTTCACGTTGTTGACCAGCTGGCCCAGGTTCTGCAGCCGGTCGGCGGCGTCCTCGTGGCCCTTGGCGATCTCCTGTTCGAGCATGGCCTTGTACCCACTCAGCTCAATGACGTCGGACGCAAATTCATCCAGCGTCCGTGTTTCCAGCGACTCCTGCAATTTCTCGTAGATCTGCCAGAATTTCAGGATCGGCATGATGGAGCGGGCCAGCCGCGCGTACTGGTCGGCGTGGCTGATGATCTCCAGCATACTTGTATTCTCCTGCGCGGCAAGGTCTGCGATGACCTCGATGGTCGTGTTGCCGATCTTCCGCGCCGGTTCGTTGATGATGCGGCGCAGGCGGACGTCGTCGCGGGCATTGGCCACGATGGACATATAGGAGTGGATGTCCTTGACCTCTTTGCGGTCGTTGAAGCGCTGGCCGCCCACGATCTTATGCGGGATGCCGGCGCGGGTGAAGTAGCTTTCGATGGGGGCCGACTGCGCGTTCATCCGGTAGAGCACCGCGTGGTCTGCCAGATGCCCGCCCTCTTTGAGGTGCTGGCCGATGACATCTGCGATGTGCATGGCCTCATCCTGCTCGTTCTCCGCCGTGTAGACCTGCACCTTGTCGCCCTCACCGTTCTTCGTCCAGAGGGTCTTGCCCTTGCGTTCGGTGTTGTGCTGGATGACGCAGTTGGCGGCGTTCAGGATATTGGAGGTCGAGCGGTAATTCTGCTCCAGACGAATGGTCTTTGTGCCGGGATAGATGCGCTCGAAGTTGAGGATGTTCTCGATGGTGGCACCGCGGAACCGGTAGATGCTCTGGTCATCGTCGCCGACGACGCAGATGTTCTTTTCCGGCCCGGTGAGCAGGCTGACCAGGCGGAACTGTGCCACGCTGGTGTCCTGGTATTCGTCCACGAGCAGATAGCGGTATTTGTTCTGGTAGAACTGCCGCACCTCCTCGTTCCCGGCCAGCAGCTGGACGGTCTGGTAGATGAGGTCATCGAAATCGAACGCACCGGCATCCTTCAGCTTCTTTTCGTAGGCCGCATAGACTTTGGCCGCCAGCGCCCCTTTCGTATCCCGCGCCGGGGTGCGCAGGGCCTCTTCGGGGCTGACGAGCTGGTCCTTCCAGCGGCTCATCTGGTTGATGGCGCTCTTGACCGGGAAGAATTTGTCGTCGATGCTCAGTTCTTTGTACACGCTCTTCATCACGCGCTGGGTGTCGTCGGTGTCGTAGATGGTAAAGCTGCGGGGGTAGCCGATCTCCTCGGCCCAGCGGCGCAGGATGCGCACACAGGCCGAGTGGAAGGTGGAGGCGAACACCTCGTCGCCCTCTTCGCCGCCCAGCATGTTCCGCAGGCGCTCCTTCAGCTCCCCTGCCGCCTTGTTCGTAAAGGTGATCGCCATCACGTTCCAGCTGCGCACCGCATCCTTGCGGAGCATCCCGTCCAGCCAGGAAGGGGCATCGGTGTTCGTCATGATGGCCATCCGTAGCGCCTTGACGTCGTCCTCGGTCACTTCGCGGGGCACCCACTGGGAGCCGTGCGCCGCACCAAAGCGGATGAGGTTCGCGATGCGGTTGACCAGCACGGTCGTCTTGCCGCTTCCGGCGCCTGCCAGGATCAGCAGCGGGCCGTTGGTGGTAAACACAGCCTCCCGCTGCATCGCGTTCAGGCGGCCGAACTGTTTTTCAATGTAGGTATCGCGCAGCGCGCAAAATTCCTGCCTGAGATCAATTGCCATTGTTTCACCTGTTCTTTAAGCTATTTTCCATGAATCACTAAGGTATAGTATATCACATTTCATCCCTATTGCACAGAGTTTCCCGCACAAAAAACCGCCCATCTGCGGCGCAGTGCCGACAGATGGGCGGTTTGGGATCCTCAATTTGCCAAAACAGGGCTTAGCCGAAGATGTTGATCAGAATACCAGCAGCAACGGCGGAACCGATCACGCCAGCGACGTTGGGGCCCATGGCGTGCATCAGCAGGAAGTTGGAGGGGTTCTCGCTCTGGCCGACCTTCTGAGAAACGCGGGCCGCCATCGGAACAGCGGAAACGCCTGCGGAACCGATCAGGGGGTTGACCTGGCCGCCGGTCAGTGCATACATGACCTTGCCGCACAGAACACCGGCTGCGGTGCCGAAGGAGAATGCGATCAGGCCCAGCACGATGATGAACAGGGTGCGGGTGTTCAGGAAGGTGTTTGCACTGGTGGTGCAGCCAACAGACAGAGCCAGGAAGATGGTGATGATGTTCATCAGCTCATTGCCGGCGGTCTTCTGGATACGATCCACGACGCCGCACTCCTTCATCAGGTTGCCCAGCATCAGCATACCGACCAGAACGGCGGCATCCGGAACGATCAGGGAGACGATGATGGTGACCATGATGGGGAAGACGATCTTCTCGGTCTTGGTCACGGTGCGCAGCTGCTTCATCACGACGGTACGCTCTTTCTTGGTGGTCAGAGCCTTCATGATGGGCGGCTGGATGACAGGCACCAGCGCCATGTAGCTGTATGCTGCCACGGCGATGCTGCCCAGCAGCTCCGGTGCCAGACGGGAGGTGACGAAGATCGCGGTCGGGCCGTCTGCACCGCCGATGATGGCGATGGCAGCAGACTGCTTCTGGGTGAAGTCCACCAGGCCGGTGGCTGCCAGCAGGCGGGCACCCATGTAGGTGCCGAAGATGCCGAACTGGGCTGCAGCGCCCAGCAGCAGGCTCTTGGGGTTGGAGATCAGGGGTGCGAAGTCGGTCATGGTGCCGATGCCCAGGAAGATCAGCGGCGGGTAGATGCCCAGCTTGACGCCCATGTAGAGCATATCGGCCAGACCGCCGTTGTTCAGGATCTCGACCCACATCGGGTGCTCCAGACCATCGCCGACGAAATACTGCATGTGGATGATGCCGCTGCCGGGCAGGTTGGCAAGGATCATGCCGAACGCCATGGGCAGCAGGATCAGGGGCTCAAATTCCTTCACAATGGCCAGGTACAGCAAGAAGCAGCCGACGCAAATCATGATTGCGTACAGGTAGCCGCCCGGCTCGCCGAAGCGGGCAAAGCCAGAGCTTTGGAAAATACCGACCAGAGTGCTGATAAACTGTGTCATGTTCTTCCTCCTGTGTTAAAAAGGTGCGGTGGTGTCGTTGACACCGGCCTTGCCCCAGCCATTCTTGCTGCGGCGCACGGCCTTGAGGGTGTACTTTCCGTTGCCCATTGCGTGGATCGCTGCCATGATCGCAGCCACCACATCGCCGGGGATGCCCTCTTCCACCACAGGAGCAGGAGCAGCAGCCTGCTGAACAGGTGCGGCCGGCTTTGCAGCGGGAGCCTTGGGTGCAGCCTTTGCTGCTGCCTTCTTGGCATTCATGCCGTCGAAGATCTTGCCCTCCAGCGTGATGATCGCCATCAGCAGGACAAGGATGGCAAACACCAATACGATACCGGTAATGGTGATAACCACATCAGAACCCAGATTCATGTTCTTCCTCCTAGTCATTTATTCTTCTGCGGCCAAAGCGCATGGCTCCGCCCGCAAAAACCGATTTGAAAATATTATACAATATTTTCCGGCCCGATTCAACAACGATGAACAAAAAATATCGCAATTTTTTCCAAACCGTGAAGTACGTCTTTTCGCTCAGCGGCGGCCGATGCGGGGGGTCGCGTCCGTAAAGCCGGTCTCCAGCCGGTCGCGCACGCTCAGGCTCATGGCTGTGCCCAGCGCCACACAGTTCACAGGGTCGGGCGAGACCTCCACGTTGACCTTGAGTTCCTGGCTCAGGTACTCCGGCAGGCCGTGCAGCTGGGCACCGCCGCCCGTCAGCACCACGCCGTTGCGGAAGATGTCGCCGGCCAGCTCCGGCGGGGTCTTTTCCAGCACCTGATGGGCCGCCGTGCCGATCTGCTCGCTCAGCATCATGACCGGCTCGTACAGGTCGCTGGTGGAGACGTTCACCCGGATGGGCAGGCCGGTCAGCAGGCTGCGGCCCTTGACCTCCATCGTCTCGTTGAAATCGGCCTTCTGGGGGCAGCAGGCCACGTTCTTTTTCAGCTGTTCGGCGGTGCGCTGACCGATGGCGATGCTGAACTTGTTGCGCACATGCTTCAAGATCTCGTCATCGTAGTGGTTGCCCGCCACGCGAACGCTGGTGGCTTTGACCTTGCCGCCCAGGCTCAGCACTGCGATATCCGTGGTGCCGCCGCCGATGTCGATGATCATCCGGCCATCCGGCACGGTGATGTCGA
>ERZ838577.3313-NODE-3313-length-15583-cov-24.843573_pt1 | contig 15583 bp, 10 predicted proteins | sample MGYA00519682_ERZ838577 | MGnify/ENA primary metagenome ERZ838577 (study PRJEB31850, sample SAMEA3708838) | human gut metagenome | biome: human gut; feature: human-associated habitat; material: faeces | place: China | collected 2014 ...
CCGATCTCCATGGGCTTATAAAACTGCTTCCAGTTGTTTTCCCAGTCGGCGTCCTCCAGATTGTTCATGGTCAGCAGCAGAGGGGCGTACTCCGGGTGCGCCGCCTTCAGCTGCGACAGGGCCATCCGCACCTGCGCCAGCCGGTGATAACCCTCCGGGTCGTCTGAGAGGTAGAAGGTGATGCGGCAGAGGCCCTGCTTCTCCTGCATCAGCTCCTCGTCCACATAATCCCAGTACTGGTGATTGTGCTCCAGAAAATCCCGGAAATCCCCTTCGTCATCAATGACCAGCCCCGTGATGCCCTGCTCCTCCAGCAGCTGGGATACCGGGTCCAGCCCCGCCGGGGAGGTGTCCAGCTTCAATTCCAGCCACTTCATGCCTTACCGCTCCGTTCCCACGAAGAACAGGCCCATGGTGTTGGGGCCGGTGTGGCTGCCGATGACCGGCCCGATGTAGTGGATGCGGATATCCGTGGTGCCGAAGCGGCGCTGGATCTCCGCCGCCACCTGCTTGGCCTCCTCCTCACAGTCGGCGTGGCAGATGAACATGGTCTGCTTCTCCGGCTCGATAGCCAGCCGCTCGATGGCGTCCAGCAGGGCCTTGAGACTGGCCTTGCGGCCACGGGCCTTGCCCACCATGGTCAGGCGGCCCTCGTTATCCGTATGCATCACCGGCTTGATGGAGAGCATGGTACCCACCAGCGCCGTGGCGGCGGAGACCCGGCCGCCACGCTTCAGGAAGTTCAGGTCGTCCACGGTGAACCAGTGGCAGATGTGGAGCTTGTTGTCCTCCACCCAATCCCCCAGCTGGCTGAGGGTCAGGCCCTCTTTCTTCTTCTGAGCGGCCAGATACACCAGCAGTCCCTGTCCACGGGAGGCGCTGAGGGTGTCGATGACCCGGATGGTGCGCTCCGGGAAGTCCGGAGCCACGTTCTCCGCAGCGATCACGGCGGACTGATAGGTGGTGGACAGCGCCGACGAGAAGCACAGGCACAGAATATCCTGTCCCCGGCCCAGCACGGCCCGCATGGCGTCCTCGAACTGACCCACGTTGGCGGCGGCAGTGGTAGAGGTCTTGCCGGCCCGCAGGCGCTTATAAAACTCCTCGTTGGTGATGTAGCGGCCGTCCAGCGTGTTGGGGTATTCCTCCCCGTCCATGGTCATGGTCAGGGGCAGCACCTCCAGCTCCAGCTCACGGGCCATCTGGTCGGTGAGGTCGCAGCAGCTGTCGGTCATGATGATGTAATCCTGCATGGGTAGCTCCTCCTTTGAGTGGTTGGTGAAACGGGGCAGCGCCCCGGATGGGATGATGGGATGAATCTAATATATCATATCAGGACAGGTGAAGAAAGCACCGGAATAGAATTTACAATTTGTTCATAAATTTTATTTTCCCACACAGAAGCGGGAGAAGATGGTCTGCACCAGATCCTCTCGGATGCGCTTACCGTTCAGCTCTCCCAGCGCCTCCAGTGCCGCCTCGGCGTCGGTGAGAACGGCGTCGGGGGTCATGCCGTTCTCCAGCGCCCTGCGGGCGGAGCGGACAGCCTCCAGACTGCGGGCCACGGCGTCGGCCTGCCGGGCGTTGGTGAGAAGCTCCCCTTGGGCCTGTCTCCCGGCGGGATACAGGGCCTCCACGGCCCGGCACAGGGCGTCCACGCCCTCTCCCGTGGCGGCGGACAGGGGATAGAGCTGCCCGAAGCGCTGCGACAGCGCCGCCGGTTCCACCCCGGCGGGGAGGTCCGTCTTGTTGAGGATGACCAGCTGCCGGGGAACGGCGGCGGCGGTGGCGATGGCGTCCTCGTCCTCCGCCGTCAGGGGCCGGGAGCCGTCCAGCACCAGCAGAGCCAGCGCCGCCTGCCGGGCGGCATCACGGGTGCGCTGCACCCCCAGCCGCTCCACGGTGTCCCCGGTGTCCCGCAGGCCGGCGGTGTCGCACAGACGCAGCAGCACATGGCCCACCTGCACCTTCTCCTCCACGGTGTCCCGTGTGGTGCCGGCCACGTCGGTGACGATGGCCCGGTCGTAGCCCAGCAGGGCGTTGAGCAGGGAGGACTTCCCGGCGTTGGGCTTACCTAAGATCACCGCCGGGACGCCCTGCCGCAGCAGCTGTCCCCGGCGGAAGGTGGCCAGCAGCGCCTCCAGTGCCGTCTCGCTGCGGGCGAGGGTCTGGGCCAGCTGACCTTGGGTCAGGGGATCGATGTCCTCGTCGGGGTAGTCCACCACGGCATAGAACCGGGATACTACCTCCATGAGCCCGCCATAGATCTCCCCCACGCCCCGGCTGAGACGGCCCTCCAGCTGCCCCACAGCGTTGCGGGCGGCGGCGGGGGATTCGGCATCGATGAGGTCCGCCACGGCCTCCGCCTGAATGAGGTCCATCCGCCCGTTGAGGAAGGCCCGCTGGGTGAACTCGCCGCCCTTGGCCTGCCGGGCGCCTTGGGCGAACAGGGCGTCCAGTCCCTCATTCAGCACCACCGGAGAGCCGTGGCAGTGGATCTCGGCGCAGTCCTCCCCGGTGTAGCTGTGGGGGCCGGGGAACAGAACCGCCAGAGCGCTGTCTATGATGCGTCCCTGCCGGTCGTGCAGGTCTCCCAGTACCATCCGCCGGGGAGCCTGTCCGCTGACGAGGCCGCCGTGGGCGGGAGAGAATACGACGTCCAGGATACGCCGGGTGTCCGGGCCGGACAGCCGCAGGATGCCGATGGCGGAGGGCAGCTGCGGTGTGGCGATGGCGGCAATGGTATCGGGCATGGGAGTCACTCCTTTTGGGGGGATGTTTCATGGTATGATGTATGGCATTATACCATGAACGCCCGAAAAAACCAAGCTGTTTTGCAAAGAGAGGGGGCCATGCCCTGCGGCATGGCCCCAAGCCCGCCCCCCCAAGGGGGACACTTTCGTCAACGGGGCGGAAGGGTGTGTGCGGGAAACCCGGAAGGGTGTCCTGCACGAGGATGATCCCCATTTTTCAGAGCTTTTTGAAGCTCTGAAAAATACTTCAGCATGTCGAAAAAGCCTTTTCGACATGCTGAGGGCCATGCCCTGCGGCATGGCCCCGGAGAAAACGCTGAGGAAAAAGGTCACTTATGTTGAGGAGAGGGATCACTTACGTTTGAGGAGAAGTAGGAGTCACAGCAGCTTCACCGCCGCCGCCAGCAGGCACAGGCCCAAAGCCAGCGCCAGAGTGCTCAGACGGTTTTTCAGCCGATGAGACATGGAGAAAATCACTCCGCCAGAGCCTTGCCCATGGCCCGGCAGGCCTCCAGTGCGGCGTCGTCCGGCGTCTCGCAGCAGATGACACTCTCGCACACCAGATTGATGCCTGCGTCGTCACAGTCCTTCTCCCAGTCACGCATCCACTGACCGTCACCCCAGCCGTAGGAGCCGAACAGGCCCACACTCTTGCCGCCCAGACGGTTCTTGCAGCCGGAGAACATGGGCTCGAACTCGCACTCCTCCAGCACCTCGGAGCCCATAGCGGGGCAGCCGAAGGCGATGGCATCCATACCGGCCAGAGCGCCGGCATCCACGGCGTCGGGAGTCAGCAGCACCGCCTCGGCACCGGCCTCCTTCATGCCCTCCAGCACCGCCTGAGCCATGGCCTCCGTGTTCCCGGTGCTGCTCCAATACACTACCGCAGTCTTTTTCATGATGGTTTCGTTCCTTTCTCTGTTGAAAAATATGTCACACGGCCAGCTGCGCCAGTCCGGAGCCTGCCCGCCACAGGGCGCAGCACCGGTCGGTGCAGCGCTTATACTGACGGAACAGCTCCTTGGCCCGCTCCTCGTCGCCATAGACCTTCCACAGTCCGGCACACTTGAAGCGGCAGGCCTTGTTCTCGATGAAGCCCCGTACATCCTCCGGAGGATAGCTGAGGAACAGCCCGATCTCGTGGGGGAATTCGTCATTTTCCCGCAGACGACGGATGAGACAGGCCACGCACTGCCCGGCGCTGTGACATGGGTACCCGGACTCCTCCAGCAGGCGCACGGCCTCGGCATCCTCCAGATCCTGCCGCAGGCGGCTGGGCCGGTAGAGGTACAGCAGCGCACGGCCGCCGTCAAAGCGAAGGGGCAGCAGACACAGGCCCTTGCCCGCCAGCAGACGGTTGATGCGGCGCACCTCCTGCCGCAGCTCCTCCGGGGAGTCGCAGGGACAGGAGAACAGGCTGCCGGTCTTGATCCCGGCCAGAGTAGGGGCGCACTGACGCACCACAAGCTCCTCAGACATGATGTAAGCCCTCCTTATCCGGCGTGCTTTTCCAGAATGTTCCGTAGAGCGGACAGGGAGCTGGTGTGACAGCGCTCGATGACCGTGTCGCAGCTCCTCAGCTCCCGCAGGGCGCTCTGGACCATTTTGTGGGACATGGTGCTGGTGAAGAAAATGGTCAGATCCGGGTCGCCCAGCTTGTTTTTCAGGCCGCCCACAGGCTTGATAAAGACCTTGGCCCGACAGCGGTAGGATTGACACAGATCCATATAGCGGCGCTCCATACACTCGTTGCCGCCCAGAATGACAATGCTCATAGGTGTTCCTTTCTTATCATGGCTTCCCGGCCGACAAATATGCGGCGGGGAGATGGCTGGTTGATTTCGCTTACCTGATTCGTGGTTCTGCGATGTTCTGATGCTCTAATGATCCGGTTGGTTAGATACATCTAACTTAGTGGTAGTTTAACATCTCTAACTGCGCTTGTCAACCCTTTTTTCAAATTTTACCTACCACGTAGGTGGGAAAGAGGATGGCTCGCCCGTGAGGGGGAGATTTCCGGCGTTTGCACGCCGCCGGAGGCAAAACAGAAAAACTGCCGGCAAAAAGCATCCCGCCGGAGACAAACAGCAGGCACGCAGGAACCACCCTGCGTGCCTGCTCTATACGCATAAGGCTGTCCCACCGCTGTGGTCAGCTCTCCATCATCAGCTGAATGATCTGCTTGTCCGTCTGCGCCATGCCCAGTCGGGCCAGCCGGCCCACGTTGGCGATGGTGTTCTCCACGCCCTTTTTCACGATGCCGTCTCCGCCAAAGAACTGGTTGCCGCTGCGATACATGGCCAGCCCCAGCAGCCCGGCGTCCACGGCGGCGGCGATCTTGGCGGCGCAGCTGGCCTTGGCCCCGTCGCAGATGATGCCGGAATCCATGGCTACGGTATTGACCACCGTGTGGGCCACGGTGTCGTAATCCCCGCCCTGCAGATACGCCAGCCCTGCGGCGGCGCCGCATCCGGCGCTGACGGCTCCGCAGTAGGCGGACAGCCGCCCGATGCCGGTTTTCAGGTGGATGGTCACCAGATTCGCCACCGCCAGCGCCCGCAGCAGCTCCTCATGACTGCGGCCCGTGGCACGGGCGCAGACGATCACCGGCACACTGGAGGTAATGCCCTGATTGCCGCTGCCGGAGTTGATGACCACCGGCATCTCGCACCCGTTCATCCGGGCATCGCTGGCTGCGGCGGCGTAGGCCCGCATCCGATAGGACAGATCCTCCTCATGCCCCCGCAGCAGGGTCTTGCCGATGTTGGCCCCGTAATCGTGGCGCAGGCCCTCCTCAGCGATGGCCATGTTACACCGGATCTGCTGCTCCAGCACCTCCTCCACGTCCTCCGTGGAAAGACAGTCGGCAAAGGCCACGATGCCCTCCACCGTCAGGCAGCTGCGGTCTGTGAGACTGCCGGAGCCCTCGGAGATTTCCCGCTCCAGCAGTACCTGACCGTCCCTCCGGACGGATACCACGTTGGTGTGGTGGCCTACAAGGCGCACCTGAGCGCTGTCCGGGCCGTGAAAAACCGTCACCTGAATGTCGAAGATATAGGGCGTGTCGGCATGGCGCACCTCCACCGGCACGACCTTCAGGAAGGGAGAGATGGCGGCGCTCTGCTCCTCCGTCATGGCGGAGAGCACCTCCAGCTGGGCCTCGGCGTCTCCGGCCACAATGCCCGCCGCCGCAGCTGCCGGGATGCCCCGCAGTCCGCCGGTATGGGGGACCACCACGCTTTTGACGTTCTTGATGATGTTGCCGCTGACCTCCACCAGCACCCGATCCGGCAGTGCGCCCAGAACGCTGCGGGCCTTGGCGGCGGCGTAAGCGATGGCGATGGGCTCGGTGCAGCCGGTGGCGGGGCGCAGCTCCTCCCGGAGGATCTGCACATACTGCCGGTAGTACGCATCGTGTCGTTCCATACGATCCCTCCTGCTCTTTTTTATCCATCTTACCGTATCCCCGCCGGGAAGTCAATCTTTGTCCACGAATAGCGCACAAATTGCAAAGCACGCAGGCCCATGCGGGACCTGCGTGCCTGTATTGTGCTTATTGCTCCAGCAGCGCCTCCAGCTGCAAAAGCAGCTCCAACACGCTGTGGAAGGGGAAAACGGCGCCGCCCTTCAGGTCACGGAGCTGCCCCTGCCAGCTGTAATGCTGGCGCAGCCGGACCTCCAGCTCCACATCGGCGGGGGCCGCCGCAGCGGAGGGCTTTTCCGGCACGGGACTGTCGGTGGCGGTGTTCATCCACTCCTCCAGCAGGACGATGAGCCGGGCCAGACTGGTGAACTCCGCCCGGCAGCCCAGAGCGGCGCTGTACACATAGCCGCAAAAGCCGTTCTCCCGGTTCTGGAGCGTCAGGCGAAAGGCCCCCAGACCCGGCGCAATGCTTCGGTTTTCTTGCATGGAGCGATCCATCCTTTCTGAAATCGGCGGCGGAGCCGTCCGGTGGGGTGTCAGTCTTTGGGTTCGGCCAGATGGACCATGCCCCGCAGATCGATGGCCCGAGTCCGAAAGACGGCGCTGCTTTGGGCAAAACGCTGGTGCATCGCCTGCTGGAGCCGCTGAGCGATGGCGCTATGGGTCTCCGACCCGGCGCCCGGCAGCAGTACCCAGTATTGCCCGGCGCCAATCTGAGTGAAGGGGTCGCCGGAGCGCAGGCAGCCCTGCAGGATCAGCTTCATCTGCTGCATATAGACGGCATTTTTCTCCGGCTGCGCCTCCCAGCCCTCCAGACACAGCATCAGCAGCTGGGCCTTCAGGTCGGGGTCACGGCGCATGGAACGCAGGTACAGCAGCACGATCTCCCGAAAGGTACCGTTGTCGCAGGCCAGCGCCCTGCTCTCGCCGTCACCGGCCAGCAGGAAGGTCTCCAGAGCCGCCGGCCCCATGCCGCCGCCGTACAGTTCCTGCGAGGCGGTGAGGCGGGCGGCCTCCAGCTCCGGGGAGGGGGTCAGGCCGTAACTCTCCTGATACAGCTTTTGCAGGGCCTCGTAGTGGTCCAGCGCCTGCTGGGCCTGATGGCTGCGGGTGAGATTCTGCATCAGCAGCAGATTGAACTCCTCCGACAGAGGGTCCAGATGCACCGCTTGGGCGCACAGGGCCGCCGCCTCGGCGTACTCCTGAGTCCTCATCAGCTCTTGCACCAGTCTGCGGAACAGCCGCACGAACAGGGAGCGATAGTAGGCGTGAAGATCGGCACACCACAGCTCGTCGGCCGCATCCGGCAGAAAATCCCCCTGATACAGATCGGCGGCCTCCCGGCCCAGTGTCCGGAGCTCCTCCGGGTCGGAGGTCTCCAGCGCCCGGCGGGCCAGATCCTCAAAGACATCCACGTCCAGCCATGTATCGGTCCCGGGAACCCAGCGGTACAGGCCGTTTTCGTAGCGAATCATGCCCTTGGTGTCGGAAAAGCCCAGTGTAGCCATGGCGTTGCGTGCCCGGCTGGCGTTATTTTGCAGAGTGCTGGCAGGATTGCTGCCGCTGCCGTCGGGCCACAGAAGGTCGATGAGCTCCTGAGCGGGGATGCCCCGATCCCGGTGCAGGATCAGGTAGGCCACCAGCGTCCACAGCCGTCCGGAACGGCCGGCGAGACTGACCATCCGGGGCTCCTTCATGCCGGTCTGCTGCAGGGCAAACCGCCCCAGCATCGTGGCCCGGATGTGTGCGATCTCTCTCATAATCAGCCTCCTCTATAGGGGTGCGGTGCTCTGTCCCGGCCCCACGCTGCGATCATATCATAGCGGAACAAGGGCGGATCTGCATCCGTCCTTGTCCATCGGTGGTACGATCACTATATCACAATTCAAACAGCTTGTCACTCGAAAATTTTGGGCCTTGTGCGCTGGGATGCACAACTGCCCGGCGTATACAAGGAGATAAAAAGCCGAGGAAGCTGCCCGCAGGCAGCTTCCCCGGTGAATGAGTCAGCCAGTGATTGTTTGTTACCGGCTGCGCTTTTTGCGGGAGGGAATGACCGTCACAGCCATACCGGAGACGGCCAGCAGAGCCAGCCACAGCACCAGAGTGCTGCTGTCGCCGGTGGCGGGCTTGCCGGGCTCCACGGGAGTGGTAGGCTCCTCAGCGCCGCAGCGGCTGCACTTGCCATCCTTGTAGTCGTGGCCCAGAGCGGGCAGCACCTCGCCCTGCTTCACCGTGACGCCGCAGACCTTGCAGACCTCGTCGCCGGTGTAGCCGTCCTCGGTGCAGGTGACATCCTTGGCACCCACCAGCTCCGTGTCGTGGCTGGTAGCGGGGATGACCTCCGTCTTGGTGTCGGTGTACTCCTTGTCCTCGAAGGTGACCTTGGCGGTGTAGGTGCGAACGCCGTCGGCCTCGCAAGCGGCGGGCGTGGTGACAGCGCTGGTCACCTCTGCCGTGACGTTTTTCACATGGGAAGCATCATTGCCGCAAGTAAAGGTGGCAGAAGCGGTGAAATCATCGTTCCACTTCCACACCGGCTCGCCGTAAGCATGACCGGTGGCGGGAATGACCTCGGTCTTGCTGGAGGTATACTCCTTACCCTCGAAGGTGACCTTAGCGGTATAGGTGCGCACGCCGTCGGCCTTGCAGGTGGCCTCGGTGGTGACAGCGCTGGTCACCTCTGCCGTGACGTTTTCCACATGGGTGGCGTCGTTGGTGCAGGTGAAGGTGGCAGTGGCCTTGAAATCATCCGTCCACTTCCACACCGGGGCGCCATAGGCATGGCCGGTGGCGGGGATGACCTCGGTCTTGGTATCGGTGTACTCCTTGCCCTCGAAGGTGACCTTGGCGGTGTAGGTGCGAACGCCGGTGGTCTCGCAAGCGGCGGGCGTGGTGACAGCGCTGGTCACCTCTGCCGTGACGTTTTTCACATGGGAAGCATCATTGCCGCAAGTAAAGGTGGCAGAAGCGGTGAAATCATCGTTCCACTTCCACACCGGCTCACCGTAAGCATGGCCGGTGGCGGGGATAGCCAGCTTCTCCAGCGTCGTCTCGGTCTTGCCCTCGGCATCGCTGAACAGCTTGCCGCAGACGGAGCACTTCCAGTAAGCCTCCACGCCGGCGGTCTCGCAGGTGGCAGGAACCTTCTCCACAGCGGTCAGCTGGTGACCCACAGGGGGATCGGGCAGATCCGCCAAAGCGGCATCCACGTCGGCCTGAGAGACGTACAGAGTGGTCAGCACGTCCATAGCGGCGTCATAGGCCTTGGTCAGGCAGTTCTGCTCCAGATAGTAGGGGTTCGCCTCGATCTCGGCGTTGATGGCCGCTACACGGCGGGTCAAAGCGTCTTTGTTGGCCATGTCAAAGTAACCGGCACTGTCGCCGGAGCCCATGGCAAAGCCGCCGCCGATGTCGGAGCCGTAGGCCACCGTGAACTGCACACGCACCACGTCGCCCTCGGACAGATAGGAATCGGCAAAGCCCACGTTGGGGAATACGTTCTTCAGGCAGTACATCCAGCCGGAGGCGCTGGTGTAGTCGAATTCACCCAGACTGGTCTCGTCCGTCCGGGTCTGGATATCGAAGTTCTTCTCCTCCAGCTTCTCCCGTAGGGCCTGGGGGATGCTGTCGCCGGTGGGATCAATGCCCGCCAGCGCATCGCCCTGGATGTGGGACAGATAGAAGCCGCTCTCCAGAGAGCCGGTGTTGCTGTAGGTAAAGCCTCTTTCCTCCAGCAGACGGGCCAGCGCCTGAGCAGCGTTCTCGCCCTCGATGATGTCCACATAGCAGGGCTCGATGATGTAGCCGCCGCCCAAAGACAGGGCCTCCACGGTGAACACGGCCTTGCCCACCACATCACCGGGCTCGGCCTTCACATAGGTGATGGTGTAGGTCAGAGAGGACTTGTGGGCCTTGACCACGACGGTGTTGATGCCCTCCTTGGTAAAGTGCAGGGTATAGCTGGTCTTGGTGTCATCGTCCCAGTTGACGGACACCGGATCACCGTTGAGGAGCACGGTGACCTCGCTGGCGGGCAGCTTGTTGCCGTCGCCGTCCTTGGCAAAGACGTCGAAGGTCATGCGGGAGTTGCGCTGGGTGATGCCATCCTCCAGCGTGGTCTCCAGCGTGACGATATCCTCCCGTACCGTCACCTCAAAGGTGGTGGTGAGCTGACCGAAGGTCACGGTGATGGCCTGCTGACCCACGGTCTCCAGCAGAGTGGGGGAGAGGGTGTACTGGTCGGCGGACAGGGTGGAAGCGCCGTTTCTGGTGACAGCCTGCACCACCAGACCGGCGGTATTCAGCGTGTCGCCCTCGGTATAAACGGTTTTCTTGGGCAGAGTCTTGACCTGAATGGCAGTGACCAGAGGCAGCTCCACATTCACGGCCTGATCCTCACCGCCCACCACGGTCAGTGTACCCTTAGCGGGCAGATAGCCCTCCTTGGTGACTACATAGCTCCACTTGCCGCTGGCCAGCGTGCGGGTGGCGGAGGCAGCGGTGGCGTTGATGGTGACGGTATCGTTGCTGCTGTTGGTCAGCTGGATGGTGCAGCTGTCGATGGCGTTTCCGGAGTCATCCTTCACGGAGAAGGTGACGTCCGCCGTATTGGGCTTGACCACAGGGATGGTGATATCCGGCAGGGCGCCCAGCGCAAAGCTGCTGTAGCTGTTGGGAACGTTGGTGGAGAGATTGGGCAGGGAATTGCGGTGAGAGCCGATATCCTTGCCGTTGCCGTAAAAGTTGAGAACGCCGTCCGTCAGGACATAGGGCTCATCAGCATCCCAGTCGGCGGGGATCTTTACCTCCACGGTGCGGCAGCTGTCGCCGTCCGCCCGGTCGAAGAGGTGACGCTGGAAGAGGTTCTTATAGCCGGTGACGGTATCATCGCTGCCGGGATCGGTGTAAGAGGCGTAGGCGTAGAGGTTATACAGGTTCGCCATGGTGTTGGCGGGGTGATACACGCCGGTGAGCTGCACGGTGACGGTGTCGCCGGGCAGGATATCACGGGTGGGGTCGGTCTTGTTGGTGATGACTACCCCGGCCTTCTTCGCGGTGATGACCTGATAGGTGTCGGCGCCATCCTTGCTGATTTTGACGATGTTTTTGCCCTCGGTGAGAGTCAGAGTCACGTCGCCGCCCTTGGTGGTCACGCCGTCGGTGCCGAAGCCGCCGGTGTAGGTCATGGCCGTCTCGGTGAGGGTGGGGCGCAGCAGGGTAACGGTGCTGCCGGAGGCGGGCTGGAAGGTGTACTGGCAGCCGGAGTCATCGGTGTAGTACAGCACGTCTGCCTCGGCATCCAGCTTGTTACCGGCGACCTTCCGGTCACCGTTGTTGATGGTCATGTTGGCATCCGGGCCGTTGGCGGCGTTCTTGCCTACCTCCACCACCACCACACCGGTGTTCTCCGGCCAGATGGCGCCAAAGGTCTTGTTCTTGTTGATGGACCAGCCGGAATCCGCTACATACATGGCGTCATAGGTCACCAGAACAATGGCCGTACCGGCGCTGTTGGCGGTGATGCGGCCGCTGTCATCCACGCTGACCACATTGGTGCCGTCCACATCCAGTGCCGTGTAGTGGAACACAGGCTCCAGCGTAGAGCCTCTCATGCCGGTGCTGCTGTTGTTGGCGATCTGGAACATACGCAGGGGGCGCAGCTGCTTCATGCCGCCCACGGTCAGGGCGACGCTGCCGGTGTAGTCCACACCGTTGAGGCGGATATCCGCCGCGTCACTCTTCTCGTCCCGGAGAATGGCCTTGGGATCGCCGGTCATGGTTTTCGTCAGGTCATAACGGCTGGTGCTGCCGTCGAACTTGAACATACTGGCGTTAGTGACAAGCCCATCGCCGGTGGCCTGGTAGATGTAGCTGCTGCCGGCTACCAGCCGGAAGGTGTAGACATCGCTGTCGTCACCGGTGAGATCGGCGCTGGCGGCAACGAGAGCACCCTGCCCATAGGTGGTGGAGGGAATGCCGGTCATAACGACATGAGCGCCCTTGGGGACCACGAAGTCGGTGTTTACGATCTGGGTCGGGGTGGCGCTCCACAAGGCGGCGCCTGAGGCAGTCTTCAGCGTCTCGCGGGCAGGCTGAGTGGCCTGATAGCCCTCGGCCGCTCTGGCCTCGGAGGGCTGGATGGACCAGGTGTAGGTGCCGGGAACCATGAGATAGGGATAGCCCACATAGCTGGCGAACTGATGGGGCTGGCCGGGGGTCATCACGGTGCCGTCGGCGGCCTTGACCTCGGTGGTGAAGTCGTCTGCCGTCCAGCCGCTCTTGACGGCGTAGACATAGACCAGATACAGCTCAAAGGTCTGCTCACCGGTACCCTCGGTGACGGTGAGGGTGCCTGTGCCAAGGAGATATTCGCTGCCCCGCACAGTGTCCCGTGCCTCATAGGTATAGACGCCGGGAGCCGTCAGAAACTCATATACGTTGTAGTCGCCGCTGGTGTCTGCGGGGATGGATACGGGCTGGCCCGCAGCATCCTTCAGGGTCAGGGTCATGCCGGTACCCCGGCCCTGGGAGGTGGTGATCTTCACCTGGCGCATCCCCTCCGGAACGTTGACCGTCACGGGAGCCACGGCGCTGGTGACACTGGTGGGCTTGTTGCCCGCCACGGTGTTGGTGACCACCACACGGTACCAGAAACTGCCCGGTGCCTCGGTGGAGGGGGTGTAGCTGCTCTGGGTGGCGTCGGTGATGTCCTTGAAGCCGTCGGCGGCGGAGGTGGTGCTCACCTGCCACTGATAGCTCAGGGTGCCGCTGCCGGTGGCCTGCACCGCCAGAGCATTGGCCTTATCGCCGCAGGTGTAGGTGACAGCCGCCGTGGACAGATCCGCCGTCAGAACGGGGGCCGGGGCGGCGGGAGAGTCGTCCTTTTCCACGAACTCCAGCAGATAGGAATTGCTGCCATTGGCCCAGCCGCTGGCCGTTTTGACATAGGACAGGTTCTTTGTCTGGTTACTGCCTGTGCGGGTCTCGATGGTATAGGGGGCCGAGGAGCCTACCGCGGCGGGGTCCCAATACTCGAAGCCGGGCATCCACTCGGCAAAATCCGCCTCACTGACATAGCTGCTGCCGGAGGAGGTGTTTACATAGACCGTCCCGTAGAGCTGGACCGTCTTGGTGCCGGTGGGAACATAAACCTTGTAAAGGGGGATATTCTCAAAGGATGCGGTATACTCCACATACCTAGAGAATTCGTACTCCAGCGCATCGCTGCTGCCCACCAGAGTGATCTTCTCGGGCTTTGCATCGGCGGCGGCCCAGGCCGAGACCGGCAGGACGCTCACCAGCATCAGCAGGGACAGCATCAGCGCAAGGAGCTTCTTTCCGTACGACGTGCTCTTTGTCTGCATTTCGTTTCTCCTTTTCTCAAATATGTCGTGGTGTCAGTCGGGATCGGCGGCCCTGCGTGCAGGCCGCAGCCCTCACCTCCTCTCCGATGGGATTTTCTTGTCTGCCGTACGCCCCCCGTGGCCGGGGGCGGCTTTTGCTGATGGCACAAAGCAAAAGCGTCCGTGCCGCCGGTTCGGCAGCACGGACGCATCAAGGGCGTTCTCTTTGTGCAGGCAGTCCCGGTGTAGGCAGGTACCGCAGCGGACGGCCCGGTGTATCTGACTTATCCGTCCCGTCGGACTTGCCGCCGGGAGGGCTTCACAGTGACCCACTCGCAGGGATTTGCACCCTATTCCACCTGTCCCCTCACAGGGACGGGACCGTCTGCTGAAAAAGAAACGGAGTCCAGTTCAATGGCTGGAACGTTATCCTCCTCATCATAACACAAGGACGACCGTTTTGCAATATCACACCGAAAAATCATTTGCCGGAAAATGCCGGCCACTGCCGGGGAGACCCGAACCCCGCCCGGCAGAAAAAATTCCCCGGACAGTGTCCTGTCCGGGGAATGCTTCGGTGCGATAGACTCGGTTTTACTCGATGGAGATGGTATAGTAGTACACCGGCTGACCGCCGCTGAGGAGGGAGATCTCCGTCTCCGGGCAGGCCTCGGTGAACAGGGCCTGCGCCGCCTCGGCCTCCTCCTGCGACACGCCCTCGCCGTAGAACAGGGTGACGAAGGCCGCCTCCCGCTCCGCCGCCAGCGCCGCCAGTCGGGTCAGCAGGGAGGTGATGTCCCGCTCCGTGCCGAAGAGCTTGCCGTCCAGCAGGGCCAGATAGTCGCCCTCGTTGATGGCGAAGCCGTCGAAGTCGGAGTTGCGGGCGGCATAGGTGATCTGGGCCGTGGTGACAGCGGCGGCCGCCTCGGTCATGGCCGCAAGAATAGCCTGCGGATCCTCCTCCGCCGTGTCCACGCTCATCATGGCGCTGATGCCCTGAGGGATGCTGTGGGTGGGTACCACGATGACCTGCTTCTCTGTCAGCCCCACGCACTGCTGGGCCGCCATGACGATGTTCTTGTTGTTGGGCAGCACGAACACGATCTCGCTGGGGGTGTGGTTCACCTCCCGCAGAATGGCCTCCGTAGAGGGATTCATGGTCTGGCCGCCGGATACCACCCGATCCACGCCCAGATCCCGGAAGGCCGCCGCCAGTCCGTCTCCGGCGCATACCGCCAGAAAGCCGTAGCGCTTCTCGGCGGGGACCTCCGCCTGCTCGGCCTGCTCCAGCTCCGCCTCGATGGCGTCCAGATCGTCGGTGCTCTGGGCCTTGCGGCCCGCCGCCAGATCGGCGGCCTGGGTCCGCATATTCTCGATCTTGGCCAGCTCCAGCGTACCGTATCGCTGGGCCGCCGTCAGGGCCTCGCCGGGGGTGTCGGTGTGAACATGGACCTTGAAGGATTCGTCGTCCTCGCCGATGACCAGACTGTCACCGATGCTGTCCAGATAGGCCCGGAAGGGGGCCAGATCCACGTTGGGATCGTTCTTGCGGACGATGAACACCGTGTCGAAGGCGAAGGTGATGTCCTCGTCTCCGATGGCGGCAAAGTCCGCCTTGTCGTGCTCCGGCTCCTCCTCCACCTCCGGCATGGGCTCGCCCCGCAGGCTGCTGAGCATCCCCTCCAGAATGATGAGGTAGCCCTTGCCGCCGGCATCCACTACCCCGGCCTTTTTCAGCACCGGGTTCATCTCTGTGGTCTCGGCCAGCGTCTCATAGCCCGTGGCAATGGCCTCCGCCAGCACATATTCGGCGCAGTTCTGCTCCTGCGCTGCCTCCTCAGCTCTGGCCGCCGCCAGACGGGATACCGTCAGCACCGTACCCTCGGCGGGTTTCATCACGGCGCCGTAGGCCGTGGTCACGCCCTCGGACATGGCCGCCGCCAGCTGTACACCGTCCATCTCCTCCAACCCCTTGGCGGACTTGGAGAGTCCCCGGAACAGCAGGGACAGGATAACACCGGAGTTACCACGGGCGCCCCGCAGCAGGGCGCTGGCAGTGA
>ERZ838577.3317-NODE-3317-length-15574-cov-7.746311_pt1 | contig 15574 bp, 9 predicted proteins | sample MGYA00519682_ERZ838577 | MGnify/ENA primary metagenome ERZ838577 (study PRJEB31850, sample SAMEA3708838) | human gut metagenome | biome: human gut; feature: human-associated habitat; material: faeces | place: China | collected 2014 ...
ATTTTTTAGTCTAAAAGAGCGTGTAAAAAATGATTTCTCATTTTTTCACACGCCCTCCATCTTTCCCATTTTGTTGCATGGGCCGTATTTTTACAGGTATCTCATCTTTCTCACCGTCTGCACAAACTCTACATTGGTTTTCGTCTTTGCAAACAGATCCAGCACCTTATCCACAGCTTCATCGGATTTCATACCATTCAACGCGCGGCGCACCACGTTGATTGCTTCCATCTCTTCTGCACTCAGCAGCAGATCTTCTCTTCTCGTGCTGGTTTTGGGGATGTCGATGGCAGGGAAAATTCTGCGTTCAGACAGCTTTCGATCCAGCACAACTTCCATATTACCGGTTCCTTTAAATTCCTCGTAAATGACATCGTCCATCCTGGATCCGGTGTCCACCAGTGCAGTGGCCAGAATCGTCAGGCTTCCGCCCTCCCGCATATTGCGGGCTGCACCAAAAAAGCGCTTCGGCATGTGTAATGCCGCCGGGTCAATACCACCGGACAGAGTACGTCCGCTGGGCGGAACCACCAGGTTGTAGGCACGGGTCAGGCGGGTAATACTGTCTAACAGGATCATAACGTCTTGTTTATGCTCGACCAGACGCTTTGCACGCTCAATAACCATTTCGGAGACTCGTTTATGATGTTCCGGTAATTCGTCAAAGGTGGAATAGATCACTTCAACGTTCGGCCCTGCCACCGTCTCCTTCATGTCCGTTACCTCCTCCGGACGTTCATCGATCAGGAGAATGATCAGATGCAGGTCCGGATAATTTTTCTTTACCGACATGGCCACTTCTTTTAATAGGGTTGTCTTACCAGCCTTCGGCGGGGACACAATCATACCTCTCTGTCCTTTACCGATGGGGCTTAACAAATCCATGACCCGCATCGCTACCGGGCAGCCGAAGCGTTCCATTTTCAGTCTGCTGTTCGGAAAGATCGGCGTCATATCTTCAAAGTTGCTTCGTCTGGATGCTTCCTCTGTGGTATAACCATTGATCGTCTTGACATAAAGCAGGGCGGAGAATTTTTCATTCTGTGTCCGCACTCTGGTATTTCCCTCTAAAATATCGCCTGTCCGCAAATTGAACCGACGAATCTGGCTGGGTGCCACGTAAATATCATTTTCTCCCGGCATATAATTATCTGAGCGGATAAAGCCATAGCCCTCAGCCATGACCTCCAGGATACCCTTTACCGTAATGCCGCTGTCCAGCTCTGTCGGGAACTTGTCGTCCTCTGGACTCTGGATCGGTGCAGTTCCGCGATTATACGGACTGTTGTAGCGCTCATTATAACGAGGTGCAGGCGCGCTCACACGGTTCTGCGCCTCTTCTGCCACAGGCGCAGCAGCACGGGGCGCTGCAGCTGCAGTATTTTCCCGCGCACCATTGTTGTCGCGGCTTCCTGTCCGTCCATTATGATAAGAACCATTGCTGATGAAGCGCTTTCCTGTTCTCTGCTGCCGCCTTTCCTCCCGATCCCCTGCTCTGCTCTCCGGTTCTGTCCCACTGTCATGAGTATCCTGCTTTTCCACTGCGCCCTTCTCCGGGATATCCTTGCGCTCTGCCGCATCCCTCTTTGGAGCATCCTCCCGCTCTGCCGCGCCCTTCTCCGGGGCATCCTTGCGCTCTGCCGCGTCCCTCTTCGGAGCATCCTTGCGCTCTGCCGGACGGTTCTTAGGGGCGCTGGGTTCTGTTTTCATTTCTGCATTCTCCTGGGCATCCAACCTCAGCATCGCATCAATGACTTCCGCCTTTTTCATTGTAGAAAGTCCTTTTATCCCCCTTGCTTTTGCAATCTCCTTCAGATCATGCACTGCCAGAGATTCATATTTTTCTCTCATCATTTTTTCCTCTCATTTCTGCGCACGCTTTTTGCGCATGTCGAGTTTGTGTCAAGTGCGCGCAGACACAAATCTCGCGATTGAAAAATTTTATTTTTCAATCTTTACTCCTTTTACTGCCATCGTGATTCGTCCCTGATTTTCAAACGGAATTCTACATGAAACGATCTTTTTGAAATGCGCCAGAACATCCCGATCCGGGAAACAGCGGTCTTTTGTCAGAAATCAAAAGTGCCTGTCATTTTAGTGAATTTTATTACACATCGGAGACACAAGTCAAAGGTCTCCTTCTGTTTCGCTCATTGTACCACACTCAAAACAGAATAGGAAGATTTTTTCCTTGATTCACTCAAATAAATCAGATATGATGATATACAGAGAGCTACGAATGACGCGTATGCCCCGACATCATCATTCCATATAAAAAAAGAAAGCAGGCAAATCAAATGACAAATCAGGAGAAAGCGCTGGAACTGCATGAGAAGCTGCAGGGAAAGCTTGAAACCGTTTCCAAAACACCCGTCCGCACCCGTGAAGACCTTGCACTTGTCTATACTCCCGGCGTTGCGGAGCCTTGTAAGGTCATTGCAAAAGACCCGGCTGCCGCTTACACCTATACGATGAAAGCAAACACTGTAGCTGTTGTTTCCGATGGTTCCGCCGTACTGGGACTCGGCAATATCGGTCCGAAAGCTGCTATGCCCGTTATGGAAGGCAAGGCTGTCTTATTTAAAGAATTCGGCGGTGTCAACGCAGTTCCCATCTGCCTGGATACTCAGGACACGGAAGAGATCATCAAAGCTGTTACCTGGCTTGCTCCCGCTTTTGGCGGCATCAACCTGGAGGATATCAGTGCACCCCGCTGCTTCGAAATCGAAGAGCGCTTGAAAGAGACTCTGGATATCCCTGTTTTCCACGATGACCAGCACGGAACTGCTATTGTTGTACTCGCCGGCATCATCAACGCCTTAAAGGTAGTCGGTAAGAAAAAGGAAGACTGCCGCGTTGTTGTAAACGGCGCAGGAAGCGCAGGAGTTGCCATCACCCGCCTGCTGCTGACCTACGGCTTTTCCAATATCATTATGTGCGATAAATCCGGCATCCTCTGCGATGGCGCAGAGGGCTTAAACTGGATGCAGGAAAAGATGGTAAAACGCACCAATCTGGCGCACGAAACCGGTTCCCTTGCAGATGCTTTAAAGGGTGCTGATATTTTCGTCGGTGTTTCCGCTCCGGGCATTGTAACGGAAGAGATGGTGGCTTCCATGAATTCCGATGCCATTCTGTTTGCAATGGCTAACCCCGTCCCCGAGATCATGCCTGATCTCGCCAAGAAAGCAGGAGCACGCGTTGTCGGCACCGGACGCAGCGATTTCCCGAACCAGGTCAACAACGTTGTCGCATTCCCCGGCATCTTCCGCGGTGCTCTGGAAGGACATGCAAAACAGATCACTGATAAAATGAAGCTGGCTGCCGCTAATGCCATCGCAGCCCTCGTTTCTGATGAAGACTTAAACGAAGACAATATCATGCCGGAAGCATTCGATCCCAGAGTTGCGGACGTTGTTGCAGATGCAGTCAAGAGAAACATCCGCTGATCTCTGGCACCAGAAGCCCTACTATTCCCTGGACGCCTGGTGTAAAAATACATACGGACGGAAGCTTTACAAGGCTGCGCTGGATATCGGCTGTACCTGTCCCAACCGGGATGGTACCCTCGATACAAGAGGCTGTATTTTCTGTTCTGCAGGCGGAAGCGGCGATTTTGCCGCTTCCCGGCAGCTTTCTGTAACAGACCAGTTAAATCAGGCCAAGGCACTTTTGTCCTCCAAATGGACCCCGGAACCTGGCAAGCCGTCTCTGATCGCCTATTTTCAGGCATATACCAACACCTATGGCGATCCGGACAGACTGCTTTCCTGTTATGAAGAAGCACTTTCCTCTCCGGAGGTCGCAGGCATTTCCATTGCGACGCGCCCGGATTGTCTTTCCGATATCATTCTGGAGGGACTTAACCGCCTCCGGTTACGGTATCCTGACCGGTTTATCTGGATCGAGCTTGGTCTGCAGTCCATACATGACCACACTGCAGCAAGGATCCGCCGGGGGTATCCGACCTCCGTATTTTATGATGCTGCAGCAAAGCTCCATGCCAGAAAGCTTCCCTTTATCGTTCACCTGATCCTCGGACTTCCCGGGGAAACCCAGCTCGACCTGCAAGAGAGCATCCGTGCCGTCAATCAGGTGCATCCCTTTGGGGTCAAGCTGCAGCTTCTCCATATTTTAAAGGGAACAGATCTTGCCCTTCTTTATGAATCCGGAAAGCTTCCTGTACTGACACAGGAAGAATATCTCGATCTGCTGATAAGCTGTATCGCTGCACTTTCTCCGGATATCTGCCTCCACCGAATCACCGGAGACGGTCCTCGCAAGCTTCTAATCGCGCCCCAGTGGAGTCTTTCGAAACGAAACGTCTTAAACAGGCTGCATGCCCTTATGAAACAACGAAATCTCAGACAAGGGGATAAGATTGAAAAATAAAATTTTTCAATCTCGAGATTTGTGTCTGCACACACTTGACACAAACTCGACATGCGCAAAAAACGTGCGCAGAAATGAGGATAATTATGAACCAGGAACCTCTTACACTCTATAAACTGATCGTTCTTTATCTGCTCAACAAGGTATCCTTTCCACTTACAATGGCGCAGGTCAGCGATCTCATTCTGGAAAAAGAATACACCAATTACCTGACACTGCAGCAGGTTATCAATGAGCTGGCGCAGGCCGGGCTGATCACTGCCAAAACACTGGTCAACCGAACCCATCTGCAGATCACAGATGAGGGCCGCAATACCCTTTCCTATTTTGAGAACCGCATCAGTGACGCGATCAAGACAGACATCGGCGAATATCTTAAAAAAAATGAACTGGAAATGCGCAACGAATCTTCGATCCAGAGCAACTACTATAAGGCTGTCAACGGGGAATTCGAAACAGAGCTGACTGCAGTGGATAAGGACGTCAACCTGGTGACCATCCGCCTTACGGTTCCTACAGAAGAGCTCGCAATTTCCATTTGCGAAAACTGGCAAAAAAATAACAGGGAGATTTATCAGTATCTGACAACCGCCCTGTTTTAAAGTATGTTATTGCAGCATCTCCCGGATCACACTGCCATCTGTTTTTCCGAGGTCTAACTCCAAAAGTGCTGCCAATGTCGCGCCCTCATCCCAGAGCGCGATATTTTTTTCCACCCGGACGCCAGCTCTTACACAGCAGCCCGACATTGCAAAAAAGGTCTGATAGTCTGCTTCCCCCGGCAGATACCCGTGGGTTCCCTTCATGCCATGTGCACAGTCCTTCTCTGCTGCCGTCAGCTGTTCCCATTCATCCAGGAAAAACCATCCTGCCTTTGCTTCCAGCATCAGAAAGCAGTTTTCGTCTGCGCCCATGTTTGCTGCCTCTTCCCGGGTCAGAATCCTTTCGATTCCAAAATCCTCCCGTCCTTTCAGCGTCTCCAGCACTTTTCTTGTACGCTTTTGCACTTCTGCATTGTTCCGTACAGACGGATGCAGGTAGATATAGCAGCTTCCGTCACAGTTTTTTGCATAGGCCTTCCAGCTTTTGATCCTGCCGTTGCGGACCGTCAGCAAGCCGGCTTTCCACAGTGCATGATTGACAAAGGCAACCTTGTCCACATCCTTCTGATAATGATCCCCCAGAAGCACGACCGTCGTGCTTTCCATCTCTCCGGTTTCCTCCAGTGCCCTTACAATCTCGCCCAGACGCTTATCGTGGCGCTTAAGAGCTTCTTTTGCCTCCTTACTCTCCACGCCATAGAGATGCCTGTTCGCATCCACATCCGTCAGATGCAGCAAAAACAGCTGCGGATTGTATTTGTAGATCGTATCCAGCGCGCATGCCTGAATAAAATTGTCCAGTTGGGGCTGTGCGATTCCGTTTCGTAAATGTCCGAAGCGTTTGTTCAGATCCAGCTGATAAAACAACGGACCGTTCGTCGCATTCATCAGGATCTGATTTTGCCATTTGCGTGTCACCATAATCTCCGGCACATAGTAGTCCATCCTGCTGCCTGCCGCAACAGGCCACAAAAGCCCGGCCGTCGTCATTCCCTTTTTCTTCGCTTCGTCATAAAGCGTCGTGCTGCGGATCCATTTGCGATGATAAAGCCAGTCCGGATCCTTCCGGTTGGGCTGGATTTTTGTGTTGTTCACAATCCCGTGATTTTTCGGCATCCGCCCTGTCACAATGGATGTATGGGCCGGATAGGTCAGGGACGGACACACACTGTTTACATGGCTGCACAGCGCTGCCTGTTCAAAAAAACGCCGAAAATTCGGCAGGGTCTGTAAATATTCCAGGTCCTTTGCTCCGACCGCATCAAAGGACACGATCATGACCCGCTTTGGTATCTGTTTCATTGCTCTGCTCCATCCTGCGGCTTTTGCTCTGTCTTAGCCGCTTCCCTGCGTATCCGCTGCATGTGCTCTTTGATTTTTACTTCATATCCCATCCCACCGGGCTGATAAAACTCTCTTCCGGACAGCTCATAAGGTAAATACTGCTGTCTGACATAGTGGTTTGGATAATCGTGTGCATATTTATAATCTTTTCCGTGTCCCAATTTTGCTGCTCCTTTATAATGGGCATCCTGCAAATGCACCGGAATCGCCAGATTTCCGGTTTCTTCCACCGTCTTCATTGCGGACGCAATGGCGTTGACCGCTGCGTTGCTTTTCGGCGCGCATGCAATGTAGGCCGCCGCCTGTGCCAGAATAATCTGCGCCTCCGGCATGCCCACCCGCTCTGCTGCCAGGGATGCAGAAACCGCTACCTGCAGCGCTGTCGGATCTGCATTTCCAACATCCTCCGACGCACAGATCATCATCCTGCGGGCGATAAATGTCACGCTTTCCCCGGCATACAGCATCCGCGCCAGATAATAAACCGCTGCATCCGGATCGGAGCCCCGCATACTCTTGATAAATGCCGAAATCGTATCGTAATGATTATCGCCTGTTTTGTCGTATTTTACTGCACGTTTTTGAATACATTCCTGGGCAACCTCCAAGGTCAGATGGATTTTTCCATCCTCTGAGCGCTGTGTCGTCATTACGCCAAGCTCTACTGCATTCAATGCCGCACGTGCATCTCCGCCTGCAATATCCGCCAGAAACTCCAGCGCATCCGGCTCTATCTGTGCCTGATAGGCACCCATTCCTCTCTGATCATAGACTGCCCGTCGGATCAGTTCTTCGATATCTTCCTTTGAAAGCGGCTTGAGCTCAAAAATAACCGAACGGGACAGCAGCGCTCCGTTTACCTCAAAATACGGATTTTCCGTCGTCGCACCGATCAGGATCAGGGTTCCATCCTCCACAAAGGGAAGCAGATAGTCCTGCTGACTCTTGTTAAACCGATGGATCTCATCAATAAACAGTATTGTCTTTTTGCCAAACATTCCACGGTTGTCCTTTGCCTTTGCGACAACCTCTTCCATATCCTTTTTGCCTGCCACAGTCGCATTGATCTGCATAAACTCCGCGCTGGTCGTATTCGCGATCACCCTCGCAAGAGTCGTTTTGCCCGTTCCGGGCGGTCCGTAAAAAATGATGGAGGAAAGCTTGTCCGCCTGAATCGCACGGTACAAAAGCTTGTCCTTTCCGATAATGTGCTGCTGCCCGACTACCTCATCCAGCGTCCGGGGACGCAGCCTTGCCGCCAGCGGCGCTTCCTTTTCCTGATTGGTCTGTCTCATATAATCGAAAAGATCCATGTCCCCTTACTGTACCTCCACTTTCATGTTCGGCCACACCTTCTCAATCCGCTCGTCAGGGTAATTGATGTCAAAGAATGTGTCGATCATGCTCTTCTTTTCCGCCCGCACGGTTCCTGTGGTACTTTCCGTGCCCGCGGCAGTCCCTGCGTCCGCACTGCTCTCCTGCACCGCCGCGCTGTCCTGCCGTTCCACATAGCGTACCATGGCGCCTGCTGAAATCACCGCATCGCAGCTCATCAGCACGACAACTGCCCAAGTCGCAATTTTTGCTCCAAGGGGCGGCAGCTTTTCGATCCATCCACTGATCGTCGGATAACAGATCTTTACCCAAACAACGGATAACAGCCCCCAGAAAATGCAATACAGCAGGTTGGTTCTCCCGCCGATATTAAAGGGCATGTCACTGTAATCCCAGAATGTAGTCCCGAGAAAAATCTCTGTAAATACGCTGCACAGATATTCATATACGCCGCCCAGCACACTGCCCGCCAGGAAAATATAACGATCCTCTTTTCCGGCAAGCCGCTGCAATACAACTGTCAGAATGACCGCACCGAAGCCCCAGACAATACTGAAGGTGCCGTAAATTACGCTGGACCGGCTCATCCATACGCCTCCCGTCACCCTGCAGAACAGCGTTTCGATCAGATCTCCGAGAAATGCACAGATCATAAATACCCAGATCAGCTTATCCACACAGACGCCTCTTGCAAAGACATATCGTTCTGCCCGATCTGCCTCCTCCAGAGCTTCCATCTCCGGGTATGCACGGTTTAACCGCTTCCAGACTGCATGATAGATCTTGCCTCCAAGCTTTTGCTTGACTTCCTTTTGTTCCTGCAGAAGTCTCCCCTGGGTTTCCTTCAGCTCTGTCAGGCTCCTGCTTTTCCTGACTGCAATCAGAATCGACACCAGGTCGGCAGCCATCAGCCCAAAGCCGACTATGTCTATGATCCGCAGCACAATTGTCGGAATCATCGAAAACAGGATAAAGACCGGAGGATGCAAAAGCAGCACCGCCGTCATCACAACTGCTGCCTTGATCAGCGAAAGGAGCACACTCTTTTTCTTCCCGCCAAACAGTGTCACATCCTCGTAATTCCACAAATGCTTTTTCCAGATTTTGGCTGCGATCCCTCCGGAAAAATATTCCACAACGGACACGACCATCCAAGTGGTCAGAAACTGCAGCAGCCATTTTGTCCCCTGCTCCGGCAGCAAAAGGATCAGAATATCCATCATTATGCCGTATTCCGGACAAAGGGGCAGACTGAAAAATCCGCGGTTGCAAAATCTTCTTTCTTTTACTGCAAAAAAGGCAACCTCCAGTGCCCATCCGATAAAGCTGTACAGCAGCAGATACGCTGCCAGTTCTGTGTAGGTATATTGCATTCTTTCCACTCATTTCTGCGCACGCTTTTTGCCCATGCCGAGTTTGTGCCAAGTGCGCGCAGACACAATCAGGGCAAACGCTTTCAATTTTGATTATAACAACTATTTTCCCTGCTGTACATGTTGGATTTTATCCAACTGCGGATTTCATCCAACTGTGGATTTCAAGATACCAGCATGATTTCTTCGACTGTCACAAAGACATAGCCTTGGCTTTGCAGCTCATCCACAATAAAAAGTGCCGCTTCAATACTGGAAGCATATTCATCATGCAGCAGGATAATCGCATTTTCCCGCGCTTTGGACAAGATTCGCTTTTCAACATTGGTGCTGCTTTGACTGCACCAGTCCAGGGGATCAATCGTCCAAAGCACCGGGAACATATTCAGCTCCTGTTCGAAGCCTTTGTCCCAGCTTCCATAGGGCGGACGGACAAAAATGGTTTCCGCTCCTGTTATCTCCTTCAATACCTCATTCGTGGAAATCAGCTCCTGTCGAAAGGCTTCCCGGTTATTGCTTGTCAGCTGAATATGACTATAGGTGTGGTTGCCGATCAGATGTCCCTCCTTCTGCATACGCAAAATCAGCTCCGGATATTTTTCTGCATTCTCCCCTGTAACAAAAAAACTGGCTTTTGCGCCTCGCTCTGCCAGGCCGTCCAAAAGTATTTTCGTATAGACCGGATGCGGGCCGTCATCAAAGGTAAGGGCGATCTTTTTGGGCTCTGCTGCATCGGATACGCCGCCAGAAGTCTGTATTGCCGCCTTTTCCTTCCCGTTTTTTTCCTCCCCTGTCATTTGCCCTCCCGCAGCAGTTCCAAAAAGCAGCAATCCAACCAGAAAAAGTCCCAGTTGAATTGCTGCCCTTTCATTTCGTTTCTCTTTTTTATGTTCCAGATGTTCCATGGAAAACCGCCTTTTCCGGTTCCTTCTTTTTAATCTATGCAGCAGAAGCCCTCTATCATTCGGAAAGGACGGCGCAGCAGCGCCAAAACCTTATCTGTCTGCAGAAGAACTACCGGATTTTGACGGTTCTCGTCCCCGGACTCAGCTCTGAAATTCCAGCTGCCGAAAGCTGTGCCTGAAATAGAGCACCTCCGCCACAGATGTAATCGCCCAGGAGAAAAAGTAGAGGGAGTACAGCGCCGGAATCGTATGAATCCAAACAAAAATGGTATACACCCAGATCACCCGGAACACGCAGGAGCCTAAAATAACGATGACCATCGGTACAATGCTCTTTCCGATTCCTCGGGAGGCTGCGATGCTGCAGTCCATAAACGCACTTATCATATAAGAAAATCCCATGATCTTCACACGCTGCATTCCGGCATCGATTACAGCAGGCTCCGTCGCAAACAGCGACAGAAACTGTCGTCCGAAAATCAGCAGGAGTCCGCCAAAGATCGCACCTGCCGCAAAGGAATAGGTCAGCCCGACGAGATAGCTCTTTTTCATCCGTTCCCGGTTGCCAGCGCCCCAGTTCTGTCCGATAAAGCTGGAACAGCCGGTATAAAACGCTGCCATAATATTAAAAATCAGCGTGTCCGCATTTGCTGCAGCTGCATTTCCGGACACCATCACCGCATCAAAGGAATTGACGCCGGACTGCACAAAAAGGTTCGCGATAGCAAAGATGGCATTCTGGATACCGGTGGGTATGCCAAGCACCAGGATCGCTTTTGTGCAGGCCGGATCCAGTCTGAGCTTCGAAGGGTGCAGCCCACAGTCGTCCGTCCGTCGCAGCAGATGAATCACGATCAGAAGTGCAGATAAATACTGTCCGATCACACTGGCGATGGCCACGCCCTCTGCTGCCATATGGCACACGATAACAAAAAACAGATTTAAAATAACGTTTACAATTCCTGCAATGGACAGATATAGCAGCGGACGCTTCGTATCTCCGGTGGCGCTCAGAATACCGTTGCCGCAGTTATACAGTGCCATACCCGGCATGCCCAGTGCATAAATTTTCAGATACAAAACAGCACTGTCCATCAGCTCTTCTTTGGTATGCAGAATTCCAAGCAGTCCCTCTGCAAAGAAAAAACAGGCTGCACCCACAAGCAGACCGACGATCAGACAGATTACAAAGGCGGAATGCACGGTTTTGATCACGGATTCCCTGCGCCTTGCACCCAGCTCATGCGCCATCCGCACATTAACACCGCAGCCCATTCCGATCAGGAAGCCGGTAAACAGCGTGACCAGAAGCGTTGTCGAACCAACTGCCCCCAGCGCCCGGTAATCCGAAAATCGCCCTACCACCGCTACGTCACTCATATTAAACAGCACTTCCAGCACCTGGGAAAATACCAGCGGGCAGCTCAGGAAAAACAGGTTCTTCCAGATCGAACCTGTTGTCATTTCTATTGCTTTTGTTTTCTTTTCTCTCTCCATTCCCCTGTAAAAGCCTTTCTAGCCACAGAATCTGCATCAATATGCGCTTTTTCAGGTCGTTTTTCGACCCGTATCTACCACAATACTCGCAGGAGTTGATTTTGTAAAGAGAAAAAGCACCCGGCAGGAGAAACCTCCTCCTGCCGAGTGCTTCTACAGTCTGCAGCTTTAAACGCTATGCTGCTTTTTCTTTGCGACCAGCTCGCCGTTTTCCACTGCGATCAGGATCGTGTCACCCATCTGTACCTGATCTGCCAGGATCAGCTTTGCAGACAGCGTTTCCACATATTTCTGGATATAACGCTTCAACGGACGCGCGCCATAAATCGGATCATATGCGTTGTCTACAATGAACTGCTCCGCATCCGGGCTGAGTTCGATCGAAAGCTGCTTATCTTCCAGACGATGATTCAAGTCTGCGACAATCAGATTGATAATACCGCTGATGTTATCCTTCGTCAGAGGCTTGAACAGGATGATCTCATCCAGACGGTTCAGAAACTCCGGACGGAAGTGACCGCGCAGATCCTTCGTTACCAGCTCTTCTGCTTCCGGCTTAATCGTGCCGTCCGCATCGATGCCATCCAGCAGATAGTTCGCGCCGATATTCGAGGTCATGATCAGAATCGTGTTCTTAAAGTCCACGGTCCTGCCCTGGGAATCCGTAATCCGGCCGTCATCCAGCACCTGCAGCAAAACATTGAAGACATCCGGATGTGCCTTTTCAATTTCATCGAACAGGACAACTGAGTAGGGCTTTCTGCGGACTGCTTCTGTCAGCTGACCGCCTTCTTCATAGCCAACGTATCCGGGAGGCGCTCCGATCAGACGGGACACAGAGTATTTCTCCATGTACTCACTCATATCGATCCGGACCATGTTGTTCTCGTCATCAAACAGAGATGCAGCAAGCGCTTTTGCAAGCTCCGTCTTACCGACACCGGTAGGTCCGAGGAACAGGAACGAACCGATGGGCTTGGTCGGATCCTTGATACCCGCTTTGGAACGGATTATGGCATCCGTCACCTTCGTTACCGCTTCATCCTGACCGATGACTCTCTTATGCAATTCGTCATCCAGATGCAGCGTCTTATTCCGCTCACTTTCTGTCAGCTTTGCAACCGGAATACCTGTCCACCGGGAAATAATCCGGGCGATTTCTTCATCGGTTACCGCTTCGTGAACCAGGGAAAGGTCTTCCTTCTTTACTTTTTCTTCTTCCTGCTCCAGCTGTTTTTTCAACTCCGGCAGTTTGCCGTAAGAAAGCTCTGCAGCTTTCTCCAGGTCGCCTTCGCGCTGTGCAATCTGAATTTCATTGTTGACCGCTTCGATCTCTTCTCTTAACTTGGAAAGGTTCTCTACGCTCTTCTTCTCGTTATCCCACTGCGCTTTGCGGTTGTTGTACTCGGACTTTAACTCCGCAAGCTCCTTCTGAAGTGCTTCCAGACGCTCCTTGCTCAGGGTGTCGTCTTCTTTTTTCAGCGCAGCCTCCTCAATTTCCATCTGCATGACCTTACGGCGCAGCTCGTCCAGCTCCGCAGGCATGGAGTCCATCTCGGTCTTGATCAGTGCGCACGCTTCATCCACCAGGTCGATCGCTTTATCCGGCAAAAACCGGTCAGAAATATAACGGTTGGACAAAACGGCGGCACTTACCAATGCATTATCCAGAATCTTTACGCCGTGATACACCTCATAACGATCCTTTAAGCCACGCAGAATGGAAATGGTATCCTCAACGGTAGGCTCATCCACCTGCACCGGCTGGAAACGACGTTCCAGAGCAGCATCCTTTTCAATATATTTGCGGTATTCATCCAGTGTCGTTGCACCGATACAATGCAGCTCGCCTCTCGCCAACATAGGCTTCAACATGTTGCCGGCATCCAGTGCACCGTCTGTTTTGCCTGCCCCAACGATGGTATGCAGCTCATCAATAAACAGAATGATCTGTCCTTCGCTCTTCTTCACATCCTCCAGCACTGCCTTCAGACGCTCTTCAAATTCGCCCCGATACTTGGCACCTGCTACCAGTGCACCCATATCCAGTGCGAAGATCTTTTTATCCTTCAGCCCCTGGGGTACGTCGCCCCGCACGATTCTCTGTGCCAGTCCTTCGACAACGGCGGTCTTGCCGACGCCGGGTTCACCGATCAGAACCGGGTTGTTCTTCGTTTTTCTGGAAAGAATCCGAACCACGTTACGGATTTCATTATCCCTGCCGATGACCGGATCGAGCTTCTGGGCTCTCGCCTTTTCTACCAGATCCTGTCCGTACTTCTCCAATGTATCATAAGTAGCCTCCGGATTGTCCGAAACGACTCTCTGATTGCCGCGCACCGTGGACAATGCCTGTAAAAAACGCTCCCGCGTGATGCCGTACTCGGTAAAGATCTGCTTGATCTCCTTATTCGGATACTGCAGCATGGACAAAAACAGATGCTCTACAGAAACATATTCATCTCCCATCTGTTTTGCTTCATCCTCGGCATGGATCAGCACCTGATTTAAGTCCTTGCCGATATAAACCTGACCGCCCTGCACCTTTACACGCTTTGCCAGCGCCTGTTTGCTGCGGTCCACAAAATGCTCCTTCTGGATTTCCATCTTCTCGATCAGCTTTAAGATCAGGCTGTCTTCGATGGTCAGAAGGCTGTATAAAAGATGTTCTTCTTCGATCTCCTGATTGCCGTATTCATAGGCAAGCTTTTCACAGTTCTGCACTGCTTCTACGGATTTCTGGGTAAATTTGGAAATGTTCATACACAGCTCCCTCCTTACTCAATCTATCATGGTTTCGCCATTCGGCTCCTCTATTGGAACCTTCCGGCCGCTGTTGTTTGTTCTAGTGAAGCTATAACACTTCATCTGAATCCTACTATAACACCAGCTATTAGCCACGTCAAGAGGTGAGTGCTAATTATTTGTGAAGATTGTGTGAATGTGTGAACTCTACAAGTCATGCTCCTGTCAGCCACTGAATTTCGTTATCTGAAATTTTCAGGATATGACAATGCTTAAGGCCATATAATACTTGTTCCTTCGCCTCATCCAAAGAATTCCAAAGTGGTGGGCGTAAATTCGGATCGAAAGAAACAATCGCACCGGATTACGATAAAATGAAAAATCCCTGTCTCCAAAAAAGATATTGCTTTTTCATAGGATTCCTATTTTTTCACGCACCATCTGTACTGCAAAGGGGATTCCCGTTTTAGGAATCCCCCTATCATTATCCATGCGTTTTCCAACTCCATGTAAGTTTTATCATGTGTTTCCTAAACCAGATCGTATTTCACCACATCGATTTTAGCTGCACCTTCAGCAAAGAATGAAATTCCTTTTGCCTCCTGCTCTGTAAATATGACAGCCGACATAACCTGCTCGCCATCATTAATAAATACTTCTGCGCTAAATCTATCCAAAATCACACGAAGCTTTAATTCATTGGCATCTCCATTTACCAGACATCTTCTCTGATGAACCAATGCCCGTTCGCTTCCCGAAAATTTTCTGTCAATTTTCAGGACAGACTCATCCGGGCGGAAGCACAATTCTGTATGAAACCTCTCATTCTGTGCAAAACGTAATGCGAATTTCTTATAGACATTTTCCTTATCTTCCGGACGTATCACAAGCTCCATATCTATCGTTCGTCCTTCGATTTTATCCAATGAGATCGTATCATTATTTATTACTACATTATTGTACTCAACTCTGTCTTTTCGCATCGCATCGAGTTCTTTGATCGGCGTTTGATAAAGTCTTCCGTTTTTCACAGATAATTCTCTCGGCAGACTCATTTGTGCAAACCATTTTGAGTCATTGCAACGATGAGCAATCGTGTCCCAGTTCTGCATCCAGCCAATCATAATTCTCCGTCCATCCGGGGTTCCCAACGTCTGCATTGCATAAAAATCAATTCCATAATCCACAGACTGCGCAAACTGCTCTTTTAAGGTATATTTATCCTGGTCCATTTCTCCTATGATACATAAAGTACCATTTCCGTTATGATATTCCAAGCCTTCCGGCAGCATATCCTGTGGACTGGTCAAAAGAACGTGTTTCCCATCCAGTTCAAAGAAATCCGGACATTCCCACATCTTTCCAAAACGTTTCTTATTTT
>ERZ838577.3320-NODE-3320-length-15555-cov-10.246452_pt1 | contig 15555 bp, 8 predicted proteins | sample MGYA00519682_ERZ838577 | MGnify/ENA primary metagenome ERZ838577 (study PRJEB31850, sample SAMEA3708838) | human gut metagenome | biome: human gut; feature: human-associated habitat; material: faeces | place: China | collected 2014 ...
GATTTTTACGCATGTTACTAAATAAATTGTGTCAACTTATTTAGTACACTACATTCTTTTTCAAAGATGTTTACACACTTTTTTAAGTGATAATTAAAAGTGTGTTTTATCGATGGTGAGGTCATAAAAAGTTCTTTGATTTTTTTCATTAGACGTTTTTCTTTTTTCTATAATTCTATTATGTCATATTCTTCTGTATTTTTTAGTTCTGATTTTTTTTATTAAGAATTACACATGTCTGGAATTTGTTTTTCGAATAATATGATTACTTATGAATAGATTGAGGATACTTATGTGCTTTTTAGAGAATTGAAAAAATATATAAACTGTATCTTACTATTGGAACTTTCAGGATTAAAATTTATTGTATAATCTCTTTTAGAACACCTTAAAAGGCATTTCTGTACAATTTTCCATGTATTTGTACAATTCTAATTATATATATATTTAATTAATCTATAATATTGCAATGCAAATCAAAAATAGAAACCTTAAATATAGACGAAATAGTAGAAGAAGTGTATATAAACAAAAAATGTAATTAACAATTTTATTAAAAATGTATGTATGAAAAACATTAGTTTTATGGCAATGTTTGCCGCTTTCCTATTGACAGGGTGTAAACAGGACGCCCAAGTGAAATTTGCTGGTGAGGAAGGTGCGAAAGTTACCTTTAGCGCATCAATTAATGAACAGAATGCTCAAGATGTATCTCGTGTTACAGGCGTGACTTGGGATGATGGTGATGAAGTGAGTATTTCTTGTGGTCCTACACAGCGCAATGTATTTTATCGTTACAATGCAAGTGATAATTCTTTTACCTCTATTAATGCATTTGATGAGATTTGGTTATTGGGGAATGAAGAATATGATGTAACAGCTTATTATCCTTGTATGGGGGAAGAAGGTACGACTCCTCCTGTTCAGAATGTAGAGATTACTAGCGATAATCAGGCTAATGCAGAAGAACGTGTTAAATATGATTATTTATATGCAGCAACTAAAGCTACTAAGGCTGAACCCAATGTGCATTTGAATTTTAACCATGTGATGAGCCGGGTGAACTTAAAGTTTGTTCCTGGAACAGATCCTGATGGCAATCCTGTAACCTTGACTAGCATTGAATGTTATTTGGTTGGAATGAAGCTGAAAGGTACATTCGATACTACGACTGGTGTCGCAGCTGTAACTGAAGATGCAGCATTGGGGGATTTGAGACAAATGCTGACAGCTGATAATGATTATACTTTTACGGCTTATTTATTGCCTCAAACGATAAGTGCAGAAGGATTGGAGATTGAAGCTGCTATGTCTACAGCAGATGGTCGACGGATTTATTATTACTTGGAGTTGCCTACTACTGATTGGCCTGAATTGAAATCAGGATATTCTTATAATTATACGTTGACTGCCAATGACTATATGACAGCCGATCCTACAGTTTTGGAAATTTCAGGTACTGATATTAACCCTTGGACAGAAGTAAATAAAGAAGAAACTCCAGATGCGAAAGCTTTAGGTACTGAAGCATATGTGAATGGATCTGAATGGGGTGAAATGGAAAATGAAGAAATTGTCCCAGTGGTGAAATAATTATAGGTTCATATATTTAAATGAATAAGAGATGAAAATTTATAATAATCTTTCAATATGTGCTTTGGCTGGTCTGCTCGCTTTTACAAGCTGCACGAAGGAAGAAAGCTTGGGAAATGGTTCTACAGCACAGACTTTTCAGATTAGTGTTTCTGATATGGGCTTTCAAGGGATATCGGATGGACGTGCCATAGACGAAAATTTTAAAACAACTTTCGTAAAAGGGGACGCTATTGGAATGTATGGTGTAGAAAATGGTCAACTGGTAGATGGAATTTCCAATCGCAAATTTACTCTTAATGAAAAGGGGGTATGGGATTTGGATGGAAATCCTATAGAGTATGATAGTGAGCGTTTCAAGAATATCACATTTTATGCTTATTATCCATATCAAGAGAATGTGGCGTTTGATCCTGCTGCAGAAGATCCGTTTGCGGAATTTGTTGGTAATTGGGAAATTGCAGCTGATCAGGGAGGCTCCAAGTATACAAAGAGTGATTTGATGACAAGTACAAGTCAGGCGGAAGCAGGCCGTTTGCAAGGTAAGGTCACTTTTACGATGAACCACCGCATGGCTCTGGCGGTATTTAAGATGCCTAAGCTGGTGTATGATTTCACGAACGGAGGGCTGGACGATTATAGCTTGGACGTAGCGCCGAAAGAACTTCTTATAAATGATGTAGAAACCACTCCTTATTACGATGCGGCCAGCGGTACTTATATGGCTTTGGTGAAACCTGAAACAAATTATTCCATTTCATGTACCTACCAAGGAACTCAGGAAAAGATGATTAATCCGACAGGAAGTTTGGCGGGTGGTAAGGCCAAAATGTATACCATTAAAGATGAAAATAATAAGCTGGATTATACCTTGAATATCGGTGATTACCTTTGTGCGGATGGTAATTTGGTGAGCGTAAATGACGGTACAGTGCCCGACAATGCAATTGGTGTTGTATGTTATGTGGGTAATCCTCAGCCGCATGTGTATGCTCCAGATGCTTGTTCCGAAACTCAGGATGCTTTGTATCGTGATTATCCTAACTGTTCTCATGGGTTAGTTCTTTCTTTAAATAATGCTGTTTTACCTGATGGAACAGCTACATCTCAGTATCACACAAGCAAGAGTGGAACTTATGATACATGGTTTGATTCAGATGAGGAATGGGCTGGTAAGTTTGTTTACTGCAATTCAAATCGTGATGGTAACTTGAAAAATGATGCATTGACTATGTTCCCGGCTTTCTTTGGTTATAACAATACGGTCTTGATGACTATGGTAACAGAAGAAGGTAAAGGTTCTCCTTCTACTTGCGATAATGCTTATAGCTTTATCGTGGCCTATCGTAATGCTGTAGCGGTTCCTTTTGCTGCGACTCCTTGGTATATTCCTTCTATTAAAGAATGGCAGCAAGTTGCTGATAATTTGACTAATATTAATAAGAGTATCATAAAGGTTGGCGGTGAAGAAATGACATCTGTTGATAATGGTGCTTTGACAGGACATTATTGGTCAAGTACTCAACGTAATGATACGTATCAGTGGACTCATGGTATGGACGGAGGAGCATATAATTTGATTTGTGAACGTGGTTCACGTGCTGGGCAATTCCGCATGATGTTAGCTTTTTAAAATCAAAAATGTAAAACGGTAATATGAATACGAAAAAGAATTATATAAAAAGAACCGCTCTTCCTATGGCGATACTTCTTTCAGCTGTGGCTGTTTCTCCACTTTTTGGAGAAAAGGTATACGCTGCGGTAGAAGCCACTCAGCAGCAGGGAACTATCAAGGGAACGGTTGTTGATAGTAATGGTGAGCCCGTTATCGGTGCGAATGTCATCATTGAAGGTACTACTACGGGTACTATTACAGATATTGACGGTATATTTATGATTGATGCCAAACCAGGTACAAAACTGACAATCTCTTTCATCGGATATGAATCGGTAACAGTTCCTGCAAAGGCAAATATGCGAGTAATCTTGTCTGATAATTCGACCATGTTGGGTGAGGTACAGGTTGTGGCATACGGTGTACAGAAAAAAGTCAGTGTGACTGGAGCTATTTCAAGTGTAGGCTCTGAAGAATTGCTGCGTACTCCAGTAAGTTCGGTTACTAATGTGTTGGGTGGTCAGATGACAGGTTTGACAACCGTACAGTATTCTGGTGAACCAGGTGCGGATGCGGCAGATATTCTAGTACGTGGTAAAGCCACTTTTGGTGATTCTTCTCCGCTTATTCAGGTGGATGGTGTAGAACGAAGCATGACTGATCTTGACCCGAATGAAATTGAGAGTGTAACTGTGTTAAAGGATGCTTCTGCTACTGCCGTGTTTGGTATCCGTGGTGCGAATGGTGTAATTTTGATTACTACAAAGCGTGGTAAGGAAGGGAAACCTAAAATTTCATTTTCAACTTCTGCCAGTGTATTGCAGCCGACAAAGATGGTGGAACAGGCCAATTCGTATCAGTATGCCACTTTCTATAACCAGTTGATGAAGAATGACGGACAAGACGAGGTTTTCTCGCCGACGATTGTGGAGAAATTCCGTACCCATTCCGACCCTATACGTTTCCCGGATACCCGTTGGGCCGATTACATCATGAAAAGCGCGGCGTTGCAGAGCCAGCATAACATGAGTGTGTCGGGCGGTACGGACAAGGTGCGTTATTTCATTTCGGCCGGAGCTTATACGCAGGACGGTCTGTTCAACAGTTTCAATCTGCCGTATGATGTAAGTTATTCTTACAAGCGTTTCAACTATCGTGCGAACTTTGATATTAACGTCACCAAGTCGACACTTTTGTCGTTCAACGTGGCAGGTAATGTAGATAATAACAGCAAGCCTCATACCAGCCAGGGAACATCCGGTATGATTAAGAACATGTACTATGCCACTCCGTTCTCCAGTCCGGGTATTGTAGACGGAAAGTTTATTACCACAGCTACCGATTACAGTGACGAAAGACTTCCTTTTACCGGAGGTAATGGTATGGCATACTATGGTGCCGGTTTTGATAGGGTCAGCAATAACAAACTGACGGCCGACCTGATGCTCGACCAGAAACTGGATTTCATTACGAAGGGACTTTCTGTCAAGTTGAAAGGTTCTTACAACAGTGGTTTCGTAGTGACAAAGACCGGTACGGGTGGTGCCGTAGCCACTTATACTCCCGTGTTGCAGGAAGACGGAAGTCTGGCTTACCGTAAGGCAGGCGAGAATACGGATGTAAGTTATTCTTACAGCACCGGCAAGTCGCGTGACTGGTACATGGAGGCCAGCTTGAACTATGCCCGTTCTTTCGGCGACCATAATGTGACGGCCTTGCTGTTGTACAACCAGTCCAAGCAGTATTACTTTGGCAGCAGTAGCTCTCAATACCGTGACATTCCCCGTGGGTATGTAGGTCTGGTAGGACGTGTGACCTACGACTGGAAAAACCGTTACATGGCCGAGTTCAACATCGGTTACAACGGTTCCGAGAACTTTGCGCCGGAACGCCGCTTCGGTACCTTCCCGGCAGGTTCTGTGGGATGGATTATGAGTGAGGAAAAATGGTTCCAGCCGCTGAAGCCGTGGATGACATTCCTGAAACTGCGTGCCAGTCTGGGTCTGGTAGGTAACGACAAGCCGAGCGACCTGAACCTCCGTTTCCTTTACCTGGCCGACCCGTATGAAGTGAATAACGGCAGTCTGCCTAACCGTAACGGCGGATACGGATACAGCTTTGGTATTGAAAACAGTACAGTCAGTCTGGGAGCAAGAGAAACCGCCAAGAACAATGCCGATGTGGGTTGGGAAACAGCCTTGAAACAAAACTATGGTGTCGACATGAATTTCTTTGACGACCGTCTCCGTACTTCGGTGGACTATTACCGTGAGCACCGTAAAGACATTCTGCTGATTGACGGAACGGCTCCGGGGCTGCTGGGCTTCACCGTGCCTTACGCCAACCTGGGAGAAGTGGAGAGCTGGGGATGGGAACTGTCCTTGAACTGGAACGACAAGATTGGCGATAACTTCCGTTATTGGGCTACTTTTAACCTCTCTTATAACCAGAATGAGATTCTGGAAGACAAGCAGGCGCCTCAAAGCTATGATTATCAGTACACCAAAGGACATCGTATCGGCGCACGTTCGCAGTATGTGTTCTTCCGTTACTACGATGAGCAGACTCCCGAACTGTATGAGCAGACGTTCAACCGTCCGTATCCGGAACAGATTCAGACCTTGCGCAACGGAGATGCCGTCTATGTGGACTTGAACGGTGACCGTAAGATTGATACCAATGATATGAGTTATGACTATGGTTATACGGACGACCCGGAATACATGGCCGGTCTGACCTTGGGTTTCAGTTGGAAGAACTGGGAAGTGAGCACGCAGTGGACGGGCGCATGGAACGTGAGCCGTATGATTTCCGATGTGTTCCGTCAGCCTTTCTATTCATCTTCTGATGCTTCCCAGGGAGGTCTGCTGGCATACCACTTGGATAATACATGGACAGAAGATAATCCGTCACAAAGTGCCAAATATCCTCGTGCTACATTTGCTAACCGTGATAATAACTATGCCACTTCCACATTGTATGAGCAGGATTCAAAATATTTGCGTTTGAAAACTTTACAGGTAGCTTATAATTTTAATCTTCCAATAATGAAGAAGTTAGGGTTGAATACTTTCCAGTTGGCATTTAGTGGTTATAACCTGTGGACATTGACACCTTATATGTGGGGTGATCCGGAAACTAGAGCTTCAAATGCTCCTTCTTATCCGTTGTCAAAGACTTATACTTTGAGTTTGAAACTTGGATTCTAAATAATTAAAGATAGAAAATATGAAATTAGGATATAAACTTCTGTTCAGTGCATGTGTGGCAGCTAATTTGATTGCTACTTCTTGCGTGGACGATATGAAATTCGGAAATTCATTTTTGGATAAGGCTCCGGGTGGTACTGCTACAATAGATACAGTTTTTGGGAGTGTGGTATACACACAACAATTTTTAAACTCTATTTATGGAAGACAGTATTATGGATTGCCTTATAAAGATGATACGGCTTTGCCTGTGTCTAGTAGTCCGTATTGTGGTAAAATAGAAGCTCTGACAGATTGCTGGCAGTTGCATTGGCGTGATGCGCAGCTTTATTCCCAGTACTACAGTGGTATTCATACAGCTAACTATAGTCGTCGTCAGGATAAATTTTGTTACAACGATGAAAAAGTTTGGGAAGTAGTGCGCTGGTGTTGGTTGTTGATGGAAAATATAGATCGTGTACCAGATTTGGATGCCAATGAGAAGGCACGTATGATTGCGGAAGCCAAATGTTTGATAGCTGTACGTTATTTTGATATGTTTCGTCATTACGGAGGGCTCCCTCTACTTTATGCATCTTTTGAAGGAAATGAATCTAGTTATGAATGCCCTCGTGCTACGGTAGAAGAGACCGTAAATTATATGATTAAGATGTTGGATGAAGCTATTAATTCGGGAGCACTTCCTTGGGCTTATGGAAACGGTGCAGATGGAAGTGCAACCTATGTGGGACGCTGGACTATGGCTGGAGCTATGGCTTTGAAATGTAAAATCTGGCAATTTGCAGCTTCTCCTTTGTTCAATGACAATCAGGCTTATGCCGGGGGAGCATCTGAGGCTGAACAGCAGCATTTGGTATGGTATGGAGGATATCGTCAGGAACTGTGGGATAACTGCTTGAAAGCTTGTGAAGATTTTATGCGTGAATTGAATGCCCGTGGTTTTTATGAATTGAATCAGTCGGTTAATACAACTCCTGCTGGTTATCGTTATGCTTATCGTATGGGGTATATTTATCAGGGAAGTAAAGAAGTCATCCATTCTGTCAGAGTTCAGATGGGCGATGCTTTTAATTCAAGTACCTATATGTGGCATAGCTGGAGTGATTTGGGACGTAACTCTTATACTCCAACTCAAGAGTACGTGGAAATGTTTCCATGGGCTGATGGAAAACCATTCAATTGGGAGGAAACAGAAGCCGCAGGAAAGTTGGACGAGATGTTTATGACAGGTACGTTAGCTGAGAATAATTTGGAATTAACTCGAGACCCCCGTTTATATGAGACAGTAATCGTAAATGGATTACCTAAAATGTTAGACTGGTCAAATACTGCAGGTTTAATGTCTGGGCAGCCTTATGAACTTTGGGTAGGTGGCTATGACGCTGGCAATAATTCACGCGATGAAACAATGCGCTTTGCAACTGGTTATGATAACATGAAATATTACTTGGGTACTGAGTATCAGCGTCAATATTGCCAGTGGGTTACTTTGCGTCTTTCTGATATATATTTGACTTATGCAGAAGCTTTGCTTCAGTCTAAAGGAGATAATACAGGAGCTCTGACTTGGATTAATAAAGTTCGTGAACGTGTGGGACTTGGTAAGTTGGAGGATTGTAATCCTGAAAAGAATCTAACTTCAAATAAGGATAATTTGTTGGAAGAGTTGTTACGCGAACGTGTCTGTGAGCTTGGTATGGAAGATGCTCGCTTCTTTGATTTGATTCGTTATAAACGAGCAGACCGGTTTGAAAAAGAATTGCATGGGCTTTTGATTTATCGTTTGGATGAGAAAGGAAACCGTATAGAAACAAAATGGTTTGAAGGTGATCAAAATCAGGGAGCAGCTCAGCCGGTTCATTTTGATTATGAGAGATTCACATTAAATAATATCCGTCGTTATTGGTGGGATTATGGTTTTGACTCAAAATGGTATTTGTCACCGTTCCCTCAGACAGAAATAAACAAGGGATATGGACTGATTCAAAATCCTGGCTGGTGATTGGTAAATATATAAGTAATTGATTTTTGATAATAGCTTTATGAAAAAATATAAAAATCTGATGTGGGCATGCTTTGCTTGTTTGGCTATTCCTGCAGGTGCTCAAGATGCAGACAACAATATCAGAGGTATGGTTGTCGACAAGTGGGGGCATCCGGTTTATGGTGCTTCGGTCATGGTGAAAGGTATGCCAGAAACTAGAGTAGAGACTGATAAAGATGGAAAATTTTCAATAGAGGCTTCTGCTGGACAACAATTGAATATAGTATCTGTGGATAAAGGTATGACTACAGTAAAAGCAGAAGGAAAATCATTGATAAAGGTCGTATTGAATTATGAGGGACAGTCTATCGATGTAGGAGCAGGCCGTACTTTTACTAGAGCTGAATCTACTGCTGCAGTGTCTACTATTTATAATGAAGAGTTTGATAAGCGTAGTGCTAAAAATGTATCTAATTCTCTGCTGGGACAAGGTATGGGTATGATGGTTCTGCAAAATTCAGGAAACTATGCAGATGTGGAACCCACTTTCTATGTGAGAGGGCTTCAAAGTCTGTCTAGCAGTTCTCCATTAATATTGGTTGATGGACTGGAAAGAGATATGAGTTTGCTAAGTCCTGAAGAAGTAGAATCTGTATCAGTTCTGAAAGATGCCGCAGCGGTTGCTTTGTATGGTTATAAAGGTATTAACGGAGCAATTTTAATTACAACCAAACGAGGTAAATACAATTCTAAGGAAATAAGGTTTACGTATGATCACGTAAATAATTATATGGATCGTAAACCGGAATTTGTAGACGCGGCTACTTATGCACAAGCTTATAATGAGGCACGTGGTTATGAAGGTTTGTCTCCCCGTTATGCGGATAAGGAAGTGGAGTATTTCCGTAATGGAGACTTCCCTTATTTGTATCCGAATGTAAACTGGCTTGATGAGACTTTCAAGAATTCGGGCATTTCCAACAAGTATACGATTGAATTTCGCGGAGGTGGTTCTAAGTTCCGTTACTATTCTATGCTTGACCTGGTGACAGACAGAGGTTTCGTGAAAGAAGGCAATATGAACGAAGGCTATTCTACCCAGAACAAGTATTCGCGTGCCAATCTGCGTACCAATATGGATATTGATGTAAGCAGTACTACAAAACTGAAAGTGAATATTTTGGGTACATTGTCGGAATCTCTCCGTCCGGGTGCTTCTGCCAATCTGTGGGATATGATTTATACCCTGCCGGCAGCCGCTTTTCCTGTAAAGGATGAGGACGGCTTATGGGGAGGAAACAATACCACTTGGTTGGGAACCCAGAATCCGGTGGCTCAATCTCAGGGAGCGGCATATTCAAAAGGTCATACGAGAAGCTTGTTTGCGGACCTGACCTTGGAACAAGACTTGTCGGCTGTTACAGAAGGTTTGGGATTCAATTTCAGATTGGCTTATGATAACTATTCTTCTATATGGGAAGACCATAGCCAGGCTTATACTTATGGCGGATATACGGTGACTTATACTGATTTGACAGGACCTTTGTATACGCATACAACTGGAGGTGAGCCTACAGAAATGGGAAAAGACGGAAGCATAAATAACTGGACACGCCAGTTCAACTTCTCTGGTGGATTTAGCTATAACCGGAACTTTGCGGATACACACGATGTGTATTCTCAATTGAAGTGGGAATATGAGTACCGTGATTCATACGGCTTGAATACAACCATTTATCGCCAGAATGTGTCATGGTTTACTCATTATGGATATGACAAGCGTTATTTCCTTGACTTGGCGTTGGTAGGCTCCGGCTCCAGTCTGCTTGCTCCAGGACATAAATGGGCGTTTTCTCCTACAGTATCTGCAGCATGGGTACTTTCTGAAGAAGATTTTATGAATAATGCATCATGGATTGATTTCTTGAAACTCCGTGCTTCATTTGGTATTATCAATGCAGATTATTTGCCGGCCAGTGATGTGTATGATTACTGGGACCAGATTTATACCACAACAGGTACGCGCTATATGTTCAATAGTGCATATGATTCTTCATTTGGTACTACAGAACTTAGTCGTTTGGCTAGCACAAATTATACGCATGAAAAAGGATATAAATATAATGTTGGTGTGGATGCTACCTTGTTCAAGGGGTTGAACCTTTCGGTAGATGCGTATTACCAGCGTAGAAATAATATTTGGGTTTCTTCTGAAGGTAAATACACGTCTGTTTTAGGACAGACTCCTCCGTATGAAAACGCAGGTGTGGTAGATAGTTGGGGAGGTGAGTTTAGCCTCGACTATACAAAGCATATTGGAGATGTAGTGCTGAATGCTGGAGGTAGCTTTAACTGGAATCGAAACGAAATTAAGGAACAGCTGGAAGAACCTAGAATTTATGATAATCTTGTACAAACGGGACATTCATTAAATCAGATTTATGGCTTGGAAGCTGTTGGTTTCTTCAAAGACGCGGATGATATTGCTAATAGTTTACCTCAAAGCTTCGGAACTGTATATCCTGGTGACATAAAGTATCGTGATGTGAACGGAGATAAGGTAATTGATAGTAATGACGTAACGGCTATAGGTTATAGTACAGTTGCTCCGGAGATTTACTATGCGTTTCATTTAGGAGCCGAATGGAAGGGACTTGGATTTGATGCTCAGTTTCAAGGAACAGGTCGTTATTCTGCAATCCTGAATACGAAGAGCATGTTCTGGCCTTTGCTGAGTACTACTACGCTTTCTACTCATTATTATGAGAACCGTTGGACTGAGGATAATCTGAATGCGAAATATCCACGTTTGAGTACGCAAAGTAATACGAACAATTACCAGACCAATACCATATGGTTGGCAGATCGTTCGTTCTTAAAACTCCGAAATATTGAAGTTTATTATAATTTCCCTAAATCATGGTTGCAGAAAACTAAATTCATAGGAGATGCAAAATTGTATGTACGAGGAGTTGATTTGTTGTGCTTTGATAAGATTGATGTATTAGACCCGGAATCTTATGGAGCTACCAATCCATTGAATAAGAGTCTGATTATAGGTTTGAAAGTAGGTTTTTAATCTTAAAAGAAACGAAGAATGAAATTTAGAAAAATTGTCTATGGTATGTTATGTATGGGAGCATTGGCTTCATGCTCAGACCAAATGAACTACCATGAATATAATAATTATGACGAAGAATTTGTGAAGCTGAATTTTAGTAATGTTGGAGGTTTAATTACTACTATTTATCTGGATTTGGATACTGATTTTGGTAATTATTCTGGAGCAATATTGGGATCGGCAGCTGATGAGTCGCAGTATGCATATACAGGAAATTCTATTGAGACATTTTATAATGGCTCATGGAGTCCGACCAATGCTCAAAGCGGAACTTGGAGTACATGTTATTCGGGTATTTCAAACTGTAATCTGTTTTTGGATAAGTATGTTGGATTGACATTTCCAGAGTTAGAGCAGAATGCAGACTATAAACCTCAGATGTTCCGTTACAATAACTATCAGTATGAAGTACGTTTTCTGCGTGCCTATTTTTACTTTAATCTGGTGCGTCAGTATGGAGATGTGCCGTTTACCGATCATTTCTTGAGTGCAGATGAGAGCAATACATTGAGTCGTACTCCGGCTAAAGATATTTTTGATTATATTATTTCAGAGTGTGATGATATAAAGGATCTGATAATTGAAGATTATGCCAACCTTCCTGCAGATGTGGTATTACCTAGTGAATCTCCAGAAACAGGTCGTGTAAATAAAGCTACAGTTTTGGCCTTGAAAGCTCGTGCGGCTCTTTATGCAGCAAGTCCATTGTTTAATACAGATAATAATCCAGAATTATGGCATCGTGCGGCTACAGCGAATAAAGAATTATTGGATTATTGTGTAAATGAACGTGGCATGAAGCTGGTTAGTGACTATGCCTCTTTGTGGGATAAAAATAACTATAAGAATGCTACGGATGAATTAATTTTTGGTCGTCGCGCGAATCGTGAATCTAGTACTATGGAGTCTTATAATTATCCGGTTGGAATTGAAGGTGGAAATGGGGGAAATTGTCCGACACAAAATTTGGTTGATGCGTATGAAACAACTGATGGTTGTCCTGTTCGTCTGGTTGATGGAGTATGGACTGCAGAAGGAAGTCGTGTTTTTGACCCGGCAAAACCTTATGACAACCGTGACCCACGTTTGAAAATGACTATTTGTGTAAATGAGGAAACAGGATGGCCTACATGGAATGAAACTCCGATTTATACTTACCAGGGAGGAGCAAACGGACAACCTCTGAACGGAGGTACCCCAACTGGATATTATTTGAAAAAATATTGCCAAGGAGACATTGACCTTCGTTCTAATAGTACTAATAAGTCGGCTTATCATACATGGATAACTTATCGTTTGGGAGAATTCTATTTGAATTATGCAGAAGCTGTATTCCGTTATTTGGGAAGTGCGGATGCAACGGATGCTGAGTTTACTATGTCGGCTCGCCAGGCAGCTAGTATGACTCGTGAACGTGAAGGAGTAGGAATGCCTGCCTTCCCGTTAAATATGTCAAATGATGCGTTTTGGGAGGCTTATAAAAAAGAACGTATGGTGGAACTTGCTTTTGAAGGACATCGTTTTTGGGATGTACGTCGTTGGAAAGAGGCTGACAAATATTTTGTAAATATAGAAGGTCTGCAAATCTCAAAAACAGGAGATAATACTGCTTATTCTTATTCTACAGTGGTAAATACTCGTCAGTGGGACGATAAGATGTATCTCTTCCCGATACCTCAATCCGAGAGAATGAAAAATCCTAATTTAAGTCAGAATCCGGGCTGGTAAGTCCCGGATTCCGGAAAAGTATAAATATTTAAAAATATAAGATATCATGAAAAGACTATTTACAAGTTTCTTAGGTGCTGTCTGTCTTTTTGCATTATCAGCATGTTCGGATGAAGAAACTCCGGCTCCGCAACCAGGAAGTGGTGATACAGAAGAACTGCCTGCACTTCCCTCTGAAGTGGTAAAAGACGGTCGGGCTATGTGGGTAAGTTATGATCCTACTCCTGATGCGGATGCTAATTCTACTACTTTTATACATGGGGCTTTGGTTAGCTGGCGATTATTGCAAAGTGATCCATCTAATGTGGCATTTGATATTTATAAATCGGTAGATGGAGGGCAGGAAGTAAAATTGAATGTGGATGCATTGTTTAATTCAACTTGCTTTTTAGATGAAAATATAGACGTTACAAAGTCAAATCATTATCGTGTTACATTATCTGGAAATAGTGAAACTATTTGTGAGTGTGATTTTACGCCAGAGATGGCTCAAACTTATTATCGTAAAATTACATTGAATGCGAACCCTTCTACAATAGAGCTGCCTGAAAATGGTTATTATGTGGCTGATGATATTCAGGTAGGTGAATTGGATGGTGACGGTGAAATGGAAATCGTGATTAAGCGTGAACCTTATGATGGAGCTAATCAGGGGGGATGGCATAATGGTACTACTTTATTGGAAGCCTATAAATTGGATGGAACTTTCCTTTGGCGTATTGACTTGGGAGTTAATATTCGTTCGGGCTCTCATTATACTTCTTATATCTTGTATGATTTTGATGGTGATGGGTTGTGTGAAATTGCCTTCCGCTCTGCTGAAGGTACCCAGTTTGCAGATGGAAAGATGATTACAGGAGAAGATGGAAAAGTTCATGATTATCGTATTCGTGATTTAAATGGTGCCGGATGGGCTTCAGGTGCAAAACTTCCTACTACTTGTGGCTTGATTTTTGAAGGTCCTGAATACATCTCAATTTGTCGTGGGTATGATGGACGTGAAATAGCACGTACAGATAATATTCCTCGTGGAGGTGAAGGTTCTAAAGTAGAACGTGCTGAGTATTGGATGGATTATTGGGGCGATGATTATGGAAACCGTATGGACCGTTTCTTTATTGGTGCTGCTTATTTAGATGGGATTCCTGATCCATCAACTGGTGCTAGAACAAGTAATCCTAGTCTGATTGTGACTCGTGGCGTGTACAAGAACTGGCAGGTTTGGGCCTTTGACCTAAAAGGATCGGAACTGGAAAATCGTTGGAAATTTGATACCAAGGATCATGATGAAAAATGGTTGGCAATGTGTTCTCATGCTTTTCGTGTAGCAGACTTAGATAATGATGGAAAAGATGAAATTCTCTATGGACAGGCTGCAATTGATGACAATGGAAATGAACTTTGGTGCACTGGAAATGGACATGGAGACTGTTTGCATGTGGGTAAATTCATTAAAGATCGTGATGGCTTGCAGATTGTGGCTTCCTTTGAAGAAGAAAATACATATGCAGTACAAGGATTGGGGTATGGATGTCAGGTTATTGATGCACGTGACGGTTCATTAATTTCTGCTCATGGTGCTGGAATGCATGGTGATGTAGGGCGTTGTATTGTAGCAGACGTAGATCCTGATAGTCCTAATATGGAATTTTGGTCTTCGATGAATTCTGGAATGTACAATTGTGGAGGTTCTATAGATGTACCTATAAGTCCTGATATGCCTACTGGTATTGGTGGTGGTACGTTATATAATGCAGCAATTTGGTGGACTGGAGAATTGACTCGTGAGTTGTTTGACCGTGCTTTGATTGTAAGCTATAAAGCTAATCCGAGAACGAATAAGAACCGTCTTGTGAATTTTGCAACTGGATATGGAAGCAATGAAGGTAATCATAGTACAAAATATAATCCTTGTTATTACGGTGATTTCCTGGGCGACTGGCGTGAGGAAGTAATAATGGGCTCTTCAGACCATTCTGCGATTTATATTTTCTCTACGAATTATCCGACAGAGCATCGTTTCCCGCATCTTATGACAGATCATACTTATGATATGAGTCAGGCAATGCAGAATATAGGTTATAATCAACCCACTCATTTAGGCTATTATATCGGATCCAAATAATAGTAAACAAAAGTTAGTTAGATTTCGGTTGGCGTGTGAGCAAGTGATTGTGTGGACGCCAACCATTTTTTATTTTGTATAATAACAAAAGAGACTATTTCTCGGAAAAATGAAATAGTCTCTTTTGTTTTGTAAGTATTCGGCCAACTACAGGTATTAAACCTTTATATACAACAATAG
>ERZ838577.3322-NODE-3322-length-15552-cov-5.907272_pt1 | contig 15552 bp, 14 predicted proteins | sample MGYA00519682_ERZ838577 | MGnify/ENA primary metagenome ERZ838577 (study PRJEB31850, sample SAMEA3708838) | human gut metagenome | biome: human gut; feature: human-associated habitat; material: faeces | place: China | collected 2014 ...
ATCCTCTCCGTTTTGCTTCGTCCTCTAACCGCAGTCTCCTCAGTTCTTTTAAAACTGCATTCTCTATACGGAGTTTGAGAAGTTCATCCTCTAATTCCTTGACGTGCTCTGCGCGGGTGTCAACCTCCGTATGCTGAACTTGTGCTTCTGTTTCTCTTGATTGCGATGTACTCAATGTCTTCTTCCTGCCTTTCCTATGCGGTCTTAACGCATCCGGCCCAGCTATTTTAAAGTCATTTACCCATCTGGCAAGCATTGACGGATTGTTGATTCCCATTTGAAGAGCCAGTTCCTGATACGAGAGTTCGCTTGTTAAGTAAGACTCTACCACAGAAAGCTTTTCTTCGAAAGAGTATTCTTTCCGGGATCGAGATCGTTTTAACCCAGTATCCCCCAATTTTTTGTAAGCAGCAACCCACTTTCTTAACTGGCAACTGTCCGACATGCCATGTTTTTGTGAAATGGAAGCGTAGCTTCCCTGATTGTCCAGGTATTCTAATACCAGTTGCTTCTTAAATTCGTAACTGTGTTTCGCCATAAAAAAACTGACCTCCAATCGTTAGATTTTTTGGTCTAACATTTGGGGGTCAGTTCAATACCATAGGAACGTCCCGTTCTTTTTATATTTCTATATTATATAACCAGTCTTATTTCTGTTTCGTAATGACGTCGCAGTGCATGTACGGACGGAGGACTTCCGGTACGACGACGGAGCCGTCGGCCTGCTGGTAGTTTTCCAGAATGGCGGCGACGGTGCGGCCTACGGCGAGACCGGAGCCGTTGAGGGTATGGACGTATTCCGGTTTGTCCTTCGGCGAGCGGCGGAAGCGGATGTTGGCGCGGCGAGCCTGGAAATCTTCCGTGTTGGAGCACGACGAGATTTCGCGGTATTTGCCCTGGGCCGGGAACCATACTTCGACGTCGAAGGTCTTCGCGGCGGAGAAGCCGATGTCGCCGGTGCAGAGGCAGACGACGTGGTACGGCAGACCGAGGGCTTTCAGGATGTCTTCGGCGTTGTTCGTCATCTTGTCCAGTTCTTCATAGCTCGTTTCTGGAGCGGAGAATTTGACCATTTCTACCTTGTGGAACTGGTGCTGGCGGATGAGTCCGCGCGTGTCGCGGCCAGCCGAGCCTGCTTCAGCGCGGAAGCACGGCGTCATAGCCGTCAGGTAAATGGGCAGCTTGGAGCCGTCGATAATTTCGCCGCGGTAGTAGTTGGTCAAGGGCACTTCAGCCGTCGGGATCATGTACATTTCTTCGCCTTCGACGTTCAGGCGGTACATGTCTTCGTAGAATTTCGGCAGCTGGCCTGTGCCGATCATGGTGTCGCGGTTGACGATGTACGGCGGAATAACTTCGGTGTAGCCGTCTTTATAGACGTGCTGGTCGAGCATGAAGTTGTATACGGCCCGTTCGAGGCGCGCGCCGAGGCCGATGTAGTAATAGAACCGTGCGCCCGTCGCCTTTGCAGCCCGTTCGGAGTCGAGGATGCCCAGGTTTTCGCCTACATCCCAATGATTGAGGGGTTCAAAGTCGAATTTCGGCAGTTCGCCCCATTTGCGGACTTCCGGGTTGTCGCTGTCGTCTTCGCCGACGGGAACGGAGGGGTTGCACATGTTCGGAATCATGAGCTGGATGTCGAGCATGGCTTTTTCTACGGCTTTGACTTCTTTATCGAGGACGTCGATATCGTCGCCGAGCTTCTTCATAGCGGCGATCTGGGCGTCGGCGTTTTCTTTATTCCGTTTCAGCTTGCTGATTTCCTGGGTCACCGTGTTGCGCTCGCTCTTCATGGCTTCTACCTTCTGCAGGAGCTCGCGGCGCTTGGCGTCGAGTTCGACGAATTTGTCTACGTCGGCGCTGGCGTGACGCTTGGCAAGGTTGTCTTTGACTTCTTCAACGTGTTCACGGATAAATTTCGTATCTAACATTGGTATTCTTCCTTTCGTTATGCAAAACAGCGTAAATTTGTACTGTTATATTATACTCGTTACAGCCCTTTTTGTTCAATACCGCTGAACAAATACCCCATGTGATTTGTAGAATTCAGCAGGACGAGACGCCAGCGGCCGTCCTGGCATTCGAGGACGTTGATGCAGGTGTTGTCCTGCTTGATCTGCCAGAAATGGCTCATGTCGAGGCCCAAGACGTCGCAGATAATCGCCTTGTTCACGGCATCGTGGGCGGCGACGAGGACCGTCTTGCCGTCGTAGACCGCAGCGTACTCGTCGAAGGCGGCGCGGACGCGGCGGCGCACGTCTTCCAGGGACTCGCCGCCCGGGCCGGGCATGGTGACCAGATGGGGCTCCGTGTGCCACTGGTGAAATTCCGTCGGGTACTGGGCTTCGATGTCGTCAGCCAGGCGGCCTTCCCAGTCGCCGTGGTTGATTTCCAAGAGCCGGTCATCTTTCAGCACGTCGAGGCCGTGGAGCTCGGCGCAGAAGGCGCAGGTCATGTACGACCGTTCCAAGGGACTGGAAATGGCTGCGTCGATGGGCGTATCCTTCAATCCCTGGGCAACCATATGGCCCTGCCTGAGGCCCCGTTCGCTCAGGTGCGTGTCTTCCTGGCCCTGATAGCGGCCTTCTATATTCCATTGCGTTTCGCCGTGGCGAATCAGTATGATGCGTACCATAGTGTCCTCCTAGTGCTGCACGTCGCAGTGAATGAGCTTCATATCGAGAATGCCGTCGATGGAGCGGAGCTTGAGCATGATGTCGTTGGGAATGTCGTCCTGCACGGCGATGGCCATGATGTTGTTGCCAGCCTGGGTCATGCGGCCGACCTGCATGCCCGTGATGTTGATGCGGGCCTGGCCGAGGATGGTCGAAATCTGACCGATCATGTTCGGCTGGTCGACGTGGGGCGCCAAAAGCAGGTAACCTTCGGGCGTAAAATCGACGCGGTATTCATCGATCTGGACGATTTTCGCCTCATTTTTATTGAACAGCATGCCGACGACGGAGTGTTCTCCCTTAGTCGTCTTGATGCGCACCGTCACGGCGTCGAGGAAATAGCCGCTGTCCTGGGACTTGATTTCCTTGACGGCGATGTGGCGCGTCTTAGCCACTTCCGGCGCGTTGACGAAATTGACCGAATCCTGCAATATGGGGTTCAGGGCTCCCTTGAGGACGGCTGTCGTGAGGAGCCGCGTTTCCGTGTCGGCCAGCTCGCCCGTGTATTCGACCTGGATTTCCTTCATCGGCCCTTCCGTAAGGTAAACGCCGATGATGCCCATCCGTTCCATGAGGTCGAAATAGGGATGGATGACGTTGTACACGTTCATCGGTACGGGAGCCATGTTGACCGCCGTCGGCACGGGCTCGCCGTTGAGAGCGGCCATGACGCCTTCGGCGACGTCGACGGACACGCCGATCTGCGCTTCGACAGTCGATGCGCCAAGATGAGGTGTAATGACGACGTTGTCCAGACCTTCAAAGGGATTGATGTCCTGTCCCAGCGGTTCTTCCGGAAAGACGTCGACGGCCGCGCCGGCTACGTGGCCGCTCCGCAGGGCGTCAGCCAGGGCGTTGATATCCAGCACAGCGCCGCGCGATACGTTGATCACCCGCACGCCATCTTTCATCTTGGCGATTTCTTCCGCGCCGATCATGCCCGTCGTCTCCTTCGTCAGAGGCGTGTGCATCGTAATGTAGTCGGATGTGCGCAGGAGCGTATCCAAGTCAACCGATTCGACGCCGAGCTGCTTAAAGCGGTCTTCGGGAATGTACGGGTCGTAGCCGATGGTCTTCATTTCCATGGCCTGCATGCGCTTGGCGATGCCCGAGCCAATGCGGCCGAGGCCGATGATGCCGATGACCTTGTCTTTGAGCTGGATGCCTGTAAACCGTTCCCGGTCCCATTCGCCGGCCATCAGGGAATCGTGAGCCTGGGGGATGTGGCGGGTCATAGCCATGATCATGGCGCAGGTGTGTTCCGTCGCAGCTACCGTATTGGACGTCGGCGCATTGACGACGATAATCCCCCGTTCCGTCGCCGTCTTGATGTCGATGCTGTCGACGCCGACGCCGGCCCGGCCGATGACCTTCAATTTCGTGGCCGCATCGATGACCTTCTCCGTCACGTGAGTCATAGAGCGGGTAATCAGGCCGTCGTACTCGCCGATGCACTCGATAAGGCCTTCTTCGTCTAAATTCGTTTTGACGTCTACCTCATAGCCGTGCTCCCGCAGCAGCTCTACCCCTTTGATGGAAACGTCGTCGCTGACTAATATTTTCATGTTCGTATCCTCCTGATCATCTACTGTATCGTGCGGGCTTCGCGCCCGCCGTAGGTTAATGGTTCTTTCTGAATTCTTCCATAAATTCGGCCAGGGCCCGGCAGCCTTCCTCCGTCACGGCGTTGTAAATAGACGCCCGGCAACCGCCGAGGGACCGATGGCCCTTGAGGCCTATGAGGCCCCGTTCCGCCGCCTGGGCGACGAATGCCGCTTCCAGCTCCGCCGTCGGCAGGTTGAACGTCACGTTCATGAGGCTGCGCGAATCGGCAGCCGCATGGCCCCGGTAAAATCCGTCGCTGCCGTCGATGGCCGCGTATACGATGCCGGCCTTCTGCACGTTGCGCCGGTACGCCCCTTCCAGGCCGCCGTTATCCTCCAGCCAGTGCATGACCTTGTTGATAAAATAAATGCCGAAAACCGGCGGCGTATTATACGTCGAGTCGTGTTCCACATAGGTCTTGTACTGGAGCACGACCGGCACGTCTTCCTTCGTCTGCGCCAGGAGCGAGTCCTTGATGATGGCTACGACAACGCCGGCCGGGCCGATGTTTTTCTGGGCGCCGGCATAGATGAAGTCAAACTTCGACACGTCTACAGGCTGGCTCATGAAGTCGCTGGACATGTCGCAGAACAAGGGCACGTCGAAGGACGGATAGCCGTGCCATTCCGTGCCGTGAATCGTGTTGTTCGATGTCATGTACACGTAGTCCGTATCAGGCTGGACGACAAAGGTATCGGCCTTGGGAATATAGGAAAACCCATCAGCCTTGCTGGACGCCACTTCGTAGACGTCGCCGAAGAAGGACGCCGCCTTCATGGCCTTGTCGGACCATACGCCCGTATTCAGATAGCCGCCGCGGCGCTTGAGAAAATTCATGGCATGCATGGCGAACTGCAGGCTGCCGCCGCCTTGCATAAAGACGATATGATAGTCATCCGGAACCTGAAGCAGCCGGCGCATGAGCCCTACCGTTTCATCCTGCATGTCCTGATAGGCCGCGCTGCGGTGGCTGATTTCTACGATGCTCATCCCCGTATGATTAAAATCGAGAAATTCAGCCTGTACCGCTTTCAATACGTCCAGCGGCATCGCCGACGGTCCGGCGTTAAAATTATACACTCGTTTCATACCTCTCATGTCCCCTCGTGCGGAGAGCCGCAGGGAAACTCTCTCGCTTGTAATAAAAAAACTCCCGTCCCTAAAAAGGGACGAGAGTATACTCCCGCGTTGCCACCCAGCTTGCCTTTCGGCCATCTCGTTGCGCTGTATCGGGCGTACCCGTCAAATTCGTCATTTGATGCTCCGGAGCGGAATGCTTTGCTGCCCTGCTGCCTCGCACCGTTCCGGCAGCTCTCTGAAAAGACGCGTTCAGTTTTTTTCTCCTTCATCGCTTTGCTTCATAAAATTAGTTTTATTATAAACACAAATGTATTATCTGTCAAGACAAGGGCCAGTAAAATTTATGTATGGCTATTTCCAGCCGATTCCACGGAAAACGGCTGCCTGTATTGCCGAGTGCCCCCTGCATTTGCTGAGCAAATACGAGAAGCGTGCAGCCGCCTTCCGTCAATCTATAGAAATCAATTCGTACGACGAATTTCCCATTTTTAAATCTCTCATGGCCTGCAGCTGGTGAAGTCCCTTTCGCGATTCCATTCGCTCTACCAAATCATGCCGATATACTTCAGGCTGCGCATAAACCAAGTCTACAGATGCCTGATCGACAGCCAGCAAATCGGTTGATGCCAAAATACCGATGTCGGGAATCCTCGGTTCCGCAGCAGCCGTTCCCGTGCAGTCGCAGTCTACGGACATGCGGCGCATGACGTTGAGGTATACGATGTGCTTGCCGAAAAAATCTATCGTCGCCTTTGCCGATTCAGCCATGTTTTCCATAAACGGTTCTTCGCCGGGCCATTGTGCCGACGTTTTCGGCAATACTTGTCCTACGCCATGAACCATGCGCTTGCCGATTTGCCCGTCAGCGCAGCCAATAGCCAGATTTTTCATGGAACCGCCGAAACCGCCGCGAGGGTGTCCCTTAAAATGAGTCAGAACAATCATCGAATCGTAATTGAGCATATGCTTTCCTACAGACATCTCTGTAAAGTGCTTTCCTCCGCGAACTGGAATCATGACTGCTCCGTCTTCATCCATAATATCGACAGGGCAAAAATCCCAGCCGTTGATTTTCAGCGTTTCCCGATGCTTTTCTGTCGTGTCCCTATCTCCGACATACAGCGTATTCGTTTCTACTATCGTGCTGTCCGGAACATGGCGCTGAAATTCCCGTACCATATGGCGCGGCAAAATATTCGGGCCGTGCCGTTCCCCGGTGTGGAGCTTTATTGCCGTCTTGCCGTAAATGCCGTCGTTAATTTTATCGTACAGCCGGATAAGATGGTCTGCGTCAATATGTTTAGAAAAATATACCTTGGCCCGAGAACCGCTGCCTGTCCTGTCGGTTACGTCCCGCGACCCGACGACCGGAGCCTGCGCCCATACGCCGGAAAAGCCGCCGTGAGATAAGACGGCGCCTGCCGCCGCGGCGACGCCCCATTTAATAAAGGATCTTCTCGATATGTCTTTCATTTCATCTTTCCTCACTTTCCAAGTAAAGATACTGCGTCTGCAAACATCACCGGAAACGCTTAAAGTGAATAGCCTTGACCGCGCACTGTGATATGCATTCGCCGCAGCTGATGCATTCTTTATCGCCTGCGGCGCAGACATCCATTTTGCAGGAACGAACGCAGGCCGAACAACTTACGCATGTTTCTTTATCTACAGTAATGCCAAAAACGGAAAAGCGGTTAAACAGACCATAAAGCGCGCCGAGAAGACATAAGAACCGACAAAAAGGGCGATATATCCACATCATAGCGGCAAGCAGCCCGACGACCCAGAAAAATTTGGAGTTCTGTACGGCAATGCTCAGGTTATCCCCATTTCCCTGCAGCAGCGTCGGAATAAAAAGAGCCTCCAGAAAATTTCCCGGACAAATCCAGGCGCAGAATGCCGTAATGCCCCGGCCAGTGACGAGTCCCGTATATAGGGGAATTGCCAGGACAAACAGTGCAGTAATGATATATTTCACATAGGACAGGGCGCGGGTTATCCTGCTCTTTTTCAGCTTAGGGAAGGGGGCTTTGGCAAGCAGCTCCTGCAGCCAGCCCATAGGACAAGCCCAGCCACAGATCATCCGACCAAACAACAGTCCAAACAGTACCAATAACCCCCAAAATTGCCAGGCTACAGCAGAAAACGTACCGCTCAAAGCTTGCTGGGTCACTCCCAAAGGACAGCCTGCAATGGTATAGCGGCAATACTGGCAGTTAAGTCCCGGCACGCAGGCATGAGTATAGGGAAAATCAACAGCCTTCTCTGTCAGCGGCGTAAAGGCATTGGCATTGTATAATATAGCGGCACAGGTCTGTATCAGGTGACGTCGAATATGCAGCGTCATAGAAACATTACCCCTTTCCATTGCGTAAACCGAGCTGCGTCAGCCACGTATCGACGCGCTGCCGGGACGCATGAGCCTGCGACGCGTGGACAGCCAGCCCTTCGGCTAAAGAAGCGTCCGGAGCGGCGGCGCGGATATCTTCCAAACTGCTGCCCCAGCCGCTCAGCCCGTAGGTCACAAACGGCACGATGACCTTTCCTTGCCACGACGCCTGCTCTAAAAAGGTAAGCACTGCAGCAGGGGGTGCGTTGTACCAATTGGGGAATCCTAGAAAAACGACGTCGTACTGGCCCATGTCAGGCATAGCCTCGGATAAAAGCGGCCGCAGCCGTTCATTGTACTCCGCCTTAACCTGAGACTGCATAGCCGGTGCGCTGCGGGGATATTGTATATTCGTTCGAATGCGGTACAAGCGGCCCCCCGTTTTTTCTTGTACAGATTTCGCCACAGCCTCAGTATGTCCGCTCTGTGAGTAATAGGCAATTAAAATGCGGTCAGACGGCACCGGACCTACATAGGTATCTGCCTTTGGGTACTGCCAAAAGGCAAATCCGATACAGGCTGCTATTGCCGCTGCAGCAATCCAAAATGCTTTTTTCATACATGTATTCCTCTCTGCATGTCTTTTCTTTTACTATGCAGGAAATAATTATATTTTTGCATATTTAATATATTTTAAAAATTTTTAATTTCTTCATGAAGAACAACTTAAGTATAGCTCATATCGCAGGTATGTCTAATGCTTATCTTTAATTGGCGGTTATACAAATATCGTATTTCTTAAAAGTCAGTCAATCGACTATGATTAGCACAATTTTTACCCATGAAAGAACAGGTATAAATTAAAGAATTTATATACGAAAAAAGTACCGTTTTCCATCGTCTCCAAACAAATACAAAAGAGCTGCAATGTAATATCCTCTATCATTACATTACAGCTCTTTATCCTGTTTTGCCTTCCAGGCATTCTCTATTTTTTCCGGCAGCTTTGCTGGATGCCTCAGCAGATGAAAATGGGCTTCATCGGCCTATGCAGGCTCATTGCAGCCCAAACCAGCCATTCTGCATCGGCAGCATGTAACTCTCAAGCACTAAACGGCCTTCGAGTCAAAGGACGTATGTCCCACAACAATTCACCCCATTACGCACCAGATAGTTTACGCATCATCTTCCTAGCTTCTGCGGCTAGAAAGAGTACATAAACTGTACGGAAGCCCCCATATCTCGGCTCGTATGGGACCAATCCTGTTCTACAGCTCCGCCGATTTCCCAACGGTCAGACAGCTTAGCCGACGCATAGGCCGACGCTGCGATGTGATCCTTGCTGCGGTTCATAGACTGTACGCCGAATCCCAAGCCCGTTCCTCTGACATAGGAATATCCCGTATGCTGGACGTCGCCGTCGAAGACGCGCCGATAGGCTACGGTTAAGCCGTAGGTCTTGTCCTTTCGCTCCCGTTTCATATCGACGCCGATTTCGCCGGCCAGATAGTCGTCGCTGAACCCGTCGCTGCCAAGGGAATAGACGCTCCCGTCTTCTCTGAAGCTGTCCTGCTTGTAATGGGCGTAATCTATGCCGACAAAGTCACAGTACAGCCCAAGAGCCGCATCGTTCCGCCTGTTCCCATAGAAAAAGCAGGCCGTCTCCGACAGACAGCCTGCTTGCAGTATTGTCGTTATCCTATTAATTGCACTTGCTCCAGCCGCAGTTTTTGCAGGTGTTGCAGCCCCCTTCAAAGACTAAGGGTTCGCCGCACTGAGGGCAGAAGATGCTTTCGGCCGTGACTTTTTTATCGGCCTTCGGTTTGACCGGCGCTTTTTTGACCGGCACGTCGCCCTGGGTCACGGCGGCGGACTGGCGCAGGTCCTCCTGCACTTCGTCGTACATGTCGAGAAGGGCGTTGCCGACGGCCATGGGGCAGCAGGAGCCCTTGCTCGTATCGCCCCGCGTAGCCCGGCGGACCGAGTAGGACGGGCAGTTCCCCGTCGAGTTGAGCTGGTCGATGATGGTGTAGATGTCGATGCCGGCGCGGGCGCTGATGGAAATCATGCGGGACAGGCCGATCATGAAGTTGTTGCAGCCGCCTGTGGAGCCCTTGCTCAAATACGTTTCCAGGAGGGCTCCCGTTTCGGGATCGAAGAAGGCCAGGCAGTGCAGGCTGCCGCAGCCCGTGACGAGCTTGCGCTTCTTGCCGATGACGTTGTCGTCGATGCTGACGATTTCGCCCCGTTCGAGGCCTGCGCCGGCGATGGGAGCGTCCTTCTTGTCGACGTGGGTCGTCAGGATGCCGGCCCGCTTGCAGCCGTCGCGGAACAGCGTCAGGCCCTTGCAGCCCTTTTCATAGGCCAGGAGGTAGAGGTTTTCCGTGTCTTCGACGGTGAAGCTGTTGGGCACGTTGACTGTCGAGCTGATGGAGGCGTCGATGTGCCGCTGCCATATGGCCTGCATGGCGACGCGCTGGTGGTAGTCCAAGGTCAGGGCGGTGACGAAGTATTCCGGCAGCTGGGAGTCGTCTTTGATGTTGTGAGCCTTCATGTACCGTTCGACGATAGGCGTGTAGACCTTATAGTAGACGTCCGTGCCGTGAAGGGACTCGGTTTTCCGTTCGTAGAAGTTGGCGTAAATGGGCTCGATGCCGCCGGAAATGCCCAGCATGGTCGACAGGGTGCCCGTCGGGGCGATGGTCAGGAGCTGGGAGTTGCGCAGGCCCTTTTCCTTGACCAGGGCCGCCGTCTTTTTCGTCGTGTTGGCCTTAAAGAAGGGCGTTTCCATGATTTCGTCGATGTGGCACATGTCGAAGGCACCCCGTTCGCCGGCCAGGTTCGCCGAGGCGGCGATGGCCGTATCGGTCATGGCGAAGCCGATTTCATCGCACAGGGCGACGGCTTCGTCGCTGCCGTAGGTGATGCCCAGCTTGATGAGCATGTCGCCGAGACCCATGATGCCCAGGCCGATCTGCCGCCACTGGCGCACGCTGTCCTGCTGTTCCTGCAGCGGATGGAGGGGCAGGCCTTCGTCGAGGACATCGTTCAGAGCCCGCACGGCAATGGTCACGCAGCGTCGGAATTCGTTGAAATCAAAGAGGGCCTTGTCCGAAAAGGGATCGCGGACGAAGTTCGCCAGGTTCAGGCTGCCCAAGAGGCACGAGCCGCCGGCCGGCAAAGGTTCTTCGGCGCAAGGATTGACGCCGGCAAATTTAAATTCTTTCGTATTAGCCAGGAGATTCCACTGGCAGATACGGTCCCAGAACAGGGCTCCCGGTTCGGCGTAATCCCAGTTCGTTTCGGCGACGAGTCGGAAGATGTCGGCGGCGTTGACCATGCTTTCGATGACCTGGCCCGTTTCCTTCCGCGTGTAGTGCAGGCGGAACTGCTGGCGGGCCTTGACGGCTTCCATGAATTCGTCGCTCAGGCGGATGGAAATATTGGCCTTCGTCACCTTATTCAAATCGGTTTTCAGCTTGATGAATTCCAGGACGTCGGGATGGGCGCAGTCGATGGAAATCATGAGGGCGCCGCGGCGGCCGTTCTGGCCGATGAGCTCCGTCACGAGGGAATAGAGAGTCATAAAGGATATGGAGCCGCTCGTCTCCTTCGCCGCGTTGTTGATGCGCGCGCCTTTGGGGCTGAGGCCGGAAATGTCGATGCCGCAGCCGCCGCCGTAGCTGTACGTGCGGGCCAGCTTTCCGGCGCGGTCGAAGATGCTTTCGATATTGTCTTCCGGCGGCGTCATGACGTAGCAGTTCGACAAGGTAATTTTCTTGCCTTCGTATTCCAATCCGCGGTTGGCCAAAATGCGGCCGCCGAAGAGGAATTTCTGCTCCTTCAGCAGCTGCGCCACGTCTTCGTCATGGCCGCTGACGCGGTCAATCCACTGCTCAAAGGTTTCGCCGTTGTTGCAGTACTTGTTTTTCCAAATATCCATGCCCAGCTGATTCTGTTCGCCCAGCCATTCCTGCTCGTTCATGAAATACCCTCCTATGCATTCTCATATATTATATATGGTATTGTATTATTATTACTTATACTGTATATAGTATTTGCAATGATTCCGTTACCTATTATAGCAGTCTTGTACGGTCTTCGCAAGGAGATTCTTTCTTCCCCAGAGGCCGTTCATAGGTCCCGGCGGAGGTATATCATGTCGACGAGGCGCACGCCGCCTTCATAGATAGGATGGTCGTAGTGGTCTATGAAAAAATTTCTGACCCAGTGTGATTTTACAAATCCGCAGGCCTCATAAAAGGGTATCGTCAAGGGGCTGTCGCCGGTACCGACCTGCAGCGTATGAAAGGCGCCCCGATAGCGCCGCCGGATATATTCGACGAAGGCCCGCCCGTATCCGCAGCGCTGCCACGGCGGGGCGACGGCCAGATTTTTAATCTCCAGTATGCCGTCGCCCTCGTCGGTCACGACGCAGACGGCACGGACGCCGCCGTCTTCCATGACGTACAGGCGTCCGCGCTCCAAATAGGCGTCGATAGCCGACTCCTGCTCGTCTGCTATCAGCAGCAGGGGCAGGTATTTCTTTTTGTTATCCATTATTTCTTTGTATTCTATCATGCTGTGGTTTCCGCGACCTTTCGTTACTGCGTGTCCAAGAGAAATTCCGTGACGAGCTGCCGGTATTCCCTTCGGTTTGTAGAAATGCCGACGGCGTGGGGTGAGCCTTCGAAGACATGGACGTATTTCTCTGCACTGGCACAGTTTTCATAGAGGCTCCAGACCGTCTTTACCGGCACGAGGCGGTCCTCCTGCCCGTGGAGGAACAAGACGGGACAGCGTATCGACCGTACGGCGTGGGCCGGCTCGATGTCTGATAAAAACTTGCCCGTGTGATACCACATAGCGCCCTGGAAAAAAGGCATGAGGATATCGTATTCCCAGACGAGGCGGTCGTCTTTCGCCGCCGCCATGAGCTTTTCCCGTCCCAGGGACACGATGTTGCCGTAGGAGCTGTCGGCGACGACGAAGGCCGCGTCCCGTCCGGCGTCGCTGCCGGCGTACAAGAGCGCCATAGCCGCGCCCAGGGATACGCCGTGGAGGCCAACGGTCATCGATGCATCTTTTTCCTTCAGCCACTGTACCCATCGGCCAATGTCGTCGGCTTCCTGGACGCCCCATTTGGTCTGGCCGCCGCTTTCGCCGTGGCCGCGCTGGTCTACGAGGAGGACGTTGTAGCCCAGATTGCGGTACATGCCGACGTAAGGCAGGCACATAGCCCGATTGTGATACAGGCCGTGCAGCAGGATTACCGTATGATGGGAGCCGCCCTGGTCTTCAATATATGTCCCCCGCAAGGGAACGCCGTCACGGCCCGTCGTCTCCGCTTCCTGCCAGTCGAACCGTTCCTCGCCGGCGTCGATTCGCTCTACGTCGCAGGACATGTTTTCAATACCGAATATGACGTCCCACGGCGCAGAAGCAAACCGCTCGAAGGCCAGATTGCCGATATACAGTCCCGCGCCGAAGGCCAGCACGGCGGCAAAACAGACCAGCGTGCAGAGGAATTTAAGTAAACGCCTTATCATAGTCTCCCGTCCTTACAGCTTGCGGTCCCGTCCGCCTTCGACCTTTTCCTGCATCTCGTCTATGGCCGTGCCGCCTTCTGCTTCGACGGCAGCGATGACTGCGCCTTCGACAAAGGGGCAGTCGAGAAGGACAACGCGCTTGTCGTCCAGGGCTTCGACGACCATCTCGGCCGTCATGACGGCGCTGCCCATGTCCATGATGACGACGACGCCGTCTTCCGAATATACCGACTCGACGGCGGCGCAAATTTTTTCAAAGCTCGTGCCGAGGCTCCCGTCTTCCATGCCGCCGGCCGCGGCGACAGGAGCCGCCGGAGCCATCATCTTCGCCAGCTCGGCCGCGCCTTCCGCCGCCTTTTGGCTGTGCGATACCAATACGATGCCTACCATGTTTTTTTCCTCCTTCACAGGTAAGGCCGGCAATACAGCCGGCCCGTTTCTCTATCCTTATTCGTCTATGTGCTCGGCCATGGTCCGCAGCATGTACCACGACGACGTCGCTCCCGGGTCCTGATAGCCCAGGCTGCGCTCGCCGAGGTAGCTGGCCCGGCCTTTGGTGGCGATGATCGTCTTCGTATAGGCTACGCCCTGTTCGGCGGCCGCCGCGCCGTCCTGCAGGGCTTCTTTCAGCGATTTGCCGCTTTCTACGGCTGCCTTGACCGCCCGCAGGGCCGGGCATAAGGCGTCGAGCATGGTCTTTTCGCCTTCCGTCGCCTTGCCGCGCATCTTGATGCCTTCGACGGCCGCTTCCATGGCCGCGGCGAAGGCCGGCCCGTCCAGCTCGGTCATCCCCTTGCAGGCCATGCCGGCCTTCATGAACGCCGTGCCGTACAGGGGGCCCGACGCGCCGCCGACCGTCGATACGAGCTGCATGCCCACGCCTTTAAGAAGGGTGCCGATGTCCGTATTGGCCCAAGTCGGCAGCTTTTGTTCTACGGCGGCAAAGCCGCGGGCCAGGTTGATGCCGTGGTCGCCGTCGCCGATTTCATTATCGAGCTGCGTCAGGAATTCTTTATTTTCTTCTATGGTTTTTGCAATGGCCGCTATGACTTCGGCTAATTTCTGCGTATTCAATCGCCTGTCCCTCCTTATTTCTTCCAAGCCAGCGTATCGGCTTTGGCGTCGTAGAGCTTCTTCATTTCATCATCCAGCCGCAGCAGCGTCAGGGAGAAGCCGGCCATTTCGATGGACGTCATGTAGTTGCCGACCATCGTATCGTAGACGCGGATGCCTTTTTCCTTCAGGTAGTCCTGCACGAAGTTGTTGACGATGTACAGCTCCATGAGAGGCGTGCCGCCCATGCCGTTGACCAGGACGACGACGTCGCTGCCTGTATAATCCAAATCAGCGAGGATGCTGTCGAGAAGCATCTTGGCGATGGAATCAGCCGTGCCCAGGGCTTCGCGGTGCGTGCCCGGTTCGCCGTGGATGCCGATGCCGATTTCCATTTCCGTATCGGACAGCTCAAAGCCCGGCTTGCCCGCTGCCGGCACCGTGCAGGGCTCGATAGCCATGCCCATGGAGCGGACGTTGGCGATGACCTTTTCCGCCGCGGCCTTGACTTCTTCCAGGCTCGCGCCTTCGGCGGCCTTAGCCCCGGCGATTTTGTGCACGAAAATCGTGCCGGCTACGCCGCGCCGTCCCGTCGTGTATAGGCTGTCCTTGACGGCTACGTCGTCGTTGACGACGACATAATCGGCCTTGATTCCTTCGTCGGCAGCCATTTCAATAGCCATTTCAAAATTCATGACGTCGCCGGTATAGTTTTTGACGATGCACAGTACGCCTTTATCCGTCGCGACGGCCTTGATGCCTTCCAGCACCTGATCCGGCGTTGGCGACGTAAAGACCGTGCCGGCTACGGCGCAGTCCAGCATGCCTTCGCCGACGTAGCCGCCGTGGGCCGGTTCGTGGCCGCTGCCGCCGCCGCTGACCAGGGCGACCTTGTCTTCTTGCTTCGGCTCCCGCACGACAATCGTCCCGTAGTCGAGCTTGCGCAGCTTCTGCGGCGCCGCCTTGACCAATCCCAGGATCATTTCCTCTTCTACGTTTGCCACGTCGTTTATGATTTTTTTCATCGCGTCTTCCTCCCCTTTTCCATAAAAAATAAATGATGCCTGTCATTTGACTTTAGTATAGCAACATTTCAGAGAAATCACAATATATGCCTTCATCCCGACAGTGTCAAGTTGTTGTGGGTATATATTTGACAGAAACCTCTTGGCATGTAAATCCAGCCTTTTAGTATCTAATGTATAGGGTGATATCCACTGTTTTGGATATCTTTCATCCATCTTCCGTGTAATGCGCCTTC
>ERZ838577.3338-NODE-3338-length-15493-cov-14.006996_pt1 | contig 15493 bp, 22 predicted proteins | sample MGYA00519682_ERZ838577 | MGnify/ENA primary metagenome ERZ838577 (study PRJEB31850, sample SAMEA3708838) | human gut metagenome | biome: human gut; feature: human-associated habitat; material: faeces | place: China | collected 2014 ...
TAAGCAGAGTAAATAATGCTCAATCACAAATATTTGAAAATCAAATAATTATGGCTTGTATGGGTTATACAAATGAAAAACGTGCATATATTGAGAAAACACCTGAACCTTTTAGAGTAATAAGCAAAAATCATACTACAGGAGTATTTACAGGAAGATTTATAAAATATAAAAATGCACATAACGATTTTTGGCGTTCCTCATTTTCCCATTTTAGGGTGCAAATGGGTGTACTAGAATATGTACAATGTTGTACTATAACCAGTACATGATAATTCCGATTTATACTATACAATAGTGCTGAAAAGGTGTATAATTTAGTTACAAGGTAAGGAAAGAAAGGAGAACAAAAATGAATAAAAAAGAGATTACAATGTTTAAAAAACTGTACGCAATAAAGTATGCAAAGTGGTTGTGTTATAGGGATTTATATGAGCCTAACACACAAATGTACACCGAAGGTTATGCAGAATATAGTACAATTCGTAATTTAATGATAGAGTTGGGTTTCAACGGTTTTGATTTATATGAACTCGAAAAAACAGCACCTGATTTTACACGATATTTACAGGATGATACAAAAGATGAACGAAGTGATTTTAACTCGGTTATGTTTAAATATGGATATATGTAAACCGTCTGATGAGTATCTGTAAATTGATACGAAACGCCGCAAGGCGTTACGGTATAATAAAAAGAAGTGAAGGGAGACAGGAAAAATGAAAAAAGTAGAATTATTTGACAAGTTTGATGGGTTTTATAAAAAGATGTATGATCACCCTATGCAGGATTTTGTACATTTTAAGTTCGGGGATATGATTGTTTATAAATCATCACCAGATGCCAGTAATTGTGAATTTTATATGCTAGAGTTTAAAGGTGTTGCGGTTGGGTGTTATTCACTTAGAACGGGTAGCATGTATGTTGTTGGTTGTTCTAAAGTATCAATTAGGAACGCAATATATAAAGTTGCACGTTGTTTATATCCAACTAGGATTGTTCACCTTGATTTTTATAGGCGTAGAGATCGTGTAATTGAAACTTATATTGATGGTAGAAACCCTTGGAAATTGAATTCAGACCAGATTGAAAAAATTATTGAAACGGATTTCGATACCATAATACAGAATAGGTGGTAATCATGAAAACTGTAATTGAAATATTGATAATGTTGTTAGTGGTGGCGGCTTTAATAGCCGCACCCTCAACTATATCCGACTTGTTCGGGTGGGATTTTATAGGAAGGTAAGGCAGGAAAAATGAATTATATAAAGAAGTCAGAAGCATATGTAAACTATGAAGCCGCTAAAGCGGACTATTTTGCAGATCCAACGCAGGAAAATTGGATAAAACTTTGCGATGCCAAAAGGGTGTGTATGTTGTTAGGTATTTTGATTTAGAAAGAAAGTTATGAGGTATAAAAATATGTTAGATTTTATGGATATTAAAATGTGCATATCGCACATGGAAAGAAATAATATAAATTCAAAGAAATTTTTAACTGGTGGGTGTAACTGTATGATGTACAGATTTGTACACCGTGATGACACAACATATAATTTATGTGTATTTAGTGTATTAACACGAGAATATCAACCGATTTTATGCATGAATAAAAGCGAGTTGTGCCAATGGTAGTATATAACTTAAATCCTTGCCCTATTTGCAAAGGTGAGGTTGAAATAAGACAATACACAGACATATATTATAATTACCCTATAAATTATATTTATTGCCGCCGTTGTAATTTGTCATATGGGCGGCATATTTATAAAAATGCTGATCTTAAAAAATTAGTTAGATCGTGGAATAGGAGGTTTAAATGATTGCACTGTTTAGCGGTAAATACCGCAGGGAAGATTTAACATTTTTAGAAGAATTACTAATCGGATTCGAAGATTTTAGAACCGATTGTAACGAAGATTGCACACTATGTCAAAGCAAGAGAGCTTGCGACGATATGGCAAGGTTTTACAATTACATTTTACGAAAACTAGATGAATGATAATGATTGTTAAAAAATAAATTATCAATTTAAACTTGCAAAATAGTATTGAATATAGTATAATAAAAGAGTGAACAGAAGAAATTTTACTTTTGTCCTCCGATCACTTCATACGGGGCGTTAAGCCCCGTCATGCAGACACTGGAAGTTATAAATTGCAGTTCGATTCTGTAAGTCTGCACACGTTTTACTCATACAAAATAAAGAAAAGGAGAAACAAAAATGAGAAAGCCAATGGTAACAAGAACAATTAAAAGCACCGTTGCAACGGTATTATGCCTTGATGTTGAAAAGGCAGAGCCGTTCAATTATACGGTAGAACTTGCAAGAACTTATAAGGATGAAAAACACCTTATGAAAGCAATCAGAGAAAAGGTAGATACAAGCGATGTAAAGGCAGTTCATCTTGTATCTGTAGATGTGAAAGAAGCTTTATACGGAATGTATGAAGATGATTTTATCGAACATGCCAAAGAATTACCACCAAGAACAAAGGAAGAAAAATAAAAGTAAAGAAAAGGAGAAAATAAAATGTATAAAGCAAAAGTAGCAGATTCAAGTCGAGAACTCACTGCAAAAGAAAAGATCATGTTAAAAGATACTTCCAACGCTTTTTCATTAGATGAACTCACGCAGGAAGCTCAATTCAATAATGAGAAGCTCATTTTAAACATTGATTATTATGTTACGATCGATGTTCACAATGATAAGGCGGATGATAAAGATTATCAGCAGTTTATTCTCGTGGATAAAGACGGCAAGAAATATTACACAGGTAGCACTTCCTTTATTAACAACTTCATTGATATCTTTGAAGAATTAACCGAAGCAGGAGAAGAAGTAACAATCGAAATATACCGCAAAGAAAGTAAAAACTACAAAGGAAAAGAATTTATTACTTGTAGTGTAGTCTAAATTAACAATGAAAAGGGGTACGCAAGTATCCCTTTATTTTTTATAAAAATGAGGTGATCTAATGAAGAAACGACTGAAGAAACGACTAACCCCTAATCAGGCGGCATGGAATAAAGAATTTAAACGTATTCAGCGGTTTATAAAAAATGCTAATAAAAGAGGTTTTACCTTTGACGTTGAAATTGAAAAGCCATCAAGAGTCACTAAAAAACAACTAGAAAAAATCAGATCATTAAAACCAAAAGAATTATACAAACAAGCGGTATACATAATACCAGAAACAGGGGAAGAAGTTACAGGAACAGAGGGTAGATGGTATGAGCGTTCACAAGCACAATTAAAATCAAGACAAAACATACCACGAGAGTCTAAACTTGTTCTTAATGCTATATTACAGCAGTTAAACACTTGGAAGCCTGATTATTCTATGCGTGGTTGGATGAAACAGAAAAAAATGTCAGACCGTGACGAATTAGACAATATGTTAGCGACATTTATAACAGAAAAAGGAGAAGATCAGGCGGCATTGATTTTACAGCAAAACGCCGACAGGGTAAACAATGCAATCTTTATAATTCTATATGATAGCAATGATGAGTCTGTAAAGATCGCATTTACAGAATTTGCCACCATATTAAATGGTGGGGCTTTATCGTTATCACAATCTGAAACTATGAGTGATTATACTGAACAATATGTATAAGTTTAAATCCCGCATATTTGTTGGTGATTTTGAAACTACAGTATATAAAGGTCAGGAAGATACCGAAGTATGGGCTAGTGCATGTGTTGAAATAGGTACAGAAGATGTTAAAATTTTTCATAGCATAAATGAGCAATACGAGTATTTTTTATCTTTAAAAAGCAATCTAACAGTGTATTATCACAATTTAAAATTTGATGGCGCATTTTGGTTATCATATTTAATGGTAGACTTAGGGTATAAACCCGCCTATAATTTTGATCCTGATGATATAAACAAAGGCTCATGGATACCACAGAAAGATATGAAAAATAAAACATTTACCTATGTAATATCCGATATGGGTCAATGGTATAACATAACCATTAAAGATAAAGGAAAATTCATACAGATAAGAGATTCATTAAAATTACTGCCTTTTTCAGTAAAACGTATAGGGTCATCTTTTGGAACTTCACATAAAAAATTAGAAATGGAATACAAAGGGTTTAGATACGCAGGTTGTGAGATCACTGACGAAGAGAAAAAATACATAGCAAATGACGTTTTAGTAATTAAAGAAGCATTAGAAATAATGTTTAATGAGGGTCATAACAAGTTAACAATAGGGTCATGCTGTTTATCAGAATTTAAAAAAGGGTTTTGCAAGGAAGATTATCAGGCGTTTTTTCCTGATTTATATGAAAAAGAAATAAACCCTTTAGACCATAAATATAACAGCGTTGGAGAGTGGATAAAAAAATCTTATCGGGGTGGTTGGTGCTACCTTGCAAAAGGAAAAGAAAACAAGGTATATAAGAATGGGATCACAGCGGATGTAAACTCCCTCTACCCATCTATGATGAGCAGTGAAAGTGGAAACGCTTACCCTATAGGCTTACCAACATTTTGGTATGGCAATTATATACCAGATAAAGCATTAGCCCCTAACAGATATTATTTTATTAGAATAAAGACTCGCTTTTATTTAAAAGAGGGTAAACTCCCATTTATACAGGTAAAGAATAATTTAATGTATAAAGCAACTCAAATGTTAGAGACTTCTGATATTTATAATAACGAAGATGGTAAATATTATAAAGAATATATAGGTGTAGACGGTAAATTACACCCTGCAATATTAGAATTAACAATGACTTGCACAGACTTTGAATTATTTAAGGAACACTATAATTTAGTTGACTTTGAAATTTTAGATGGTTGTTATTTTTATTCTATGGTTGGTATTTTCGATGAATACATAGATCACTATAAAAAAATAAAATTAGAAAGTACAGGAGCAAAGCGAGAATTAGCAAAGTTATTTTTAAACAACTTATATGGTAAAATGGCAAGCAGTACTGTATCTAATTACAAACTAGCTTACGTGAAAGACGATCGTTCAATAGGATTCTATACAGTATTAGCAAATGACAAAAAAGCAGGTTACATACCTATTGGATCAGCTATAACAAGCTATGCTAGAAATTTTACTATTAGAGCGGCACAAGCTAATTATGAGGGATTTATTTACGCTGACACAGATAGCATACATTGTAATTTACCATCAAACAAAATAAAAGGTATTAAAATTGATCCTAAAGAATTTTGTTGTTGGAAATTAGAGTCAACATGGGATGAAGCGATATTTATCAGACAGAAAACATATATTGAACACGTGGTACAAGAAGATTTAGAAGAATGTAGCCCATATTATAACATTAAATGTGCAGGTATGCCTGATAAATGCAAAGAATTATTCTTACATTCAATGTTAGGTACAACACCTAAAAATGCAACAGAAGAAGAACGAGAATTTTGCGAGGTTAAAAGAAATATAACAGATTTTAAAGTTGGTTTAAAAGTGCCTAGTAAATTACTCCCTAAACGGATTAGGGGTGGTGTCGTTCTCGTAGATACGTATTATGAAATGAGGTGAAAAAAATATGTTTATAAAAAGATATGAAATTATTATTGAAGTGGGTCAGAAAAAGCGTTACTTTTTACTAGATGAAAAATACAATATCATTTATAAAACAAACAAATTATTTCTATTTTTAATAAAATGTTTAGCCGTATATTTTGGTGTTTCACATAAAAAATTAAAAATGGAATACACGGGAAATGTAATTACTGATGAAGAGAAAAAATACATGGCAAATGATGTTTTAGCTGTTAAAAAAACATATGAAATGAGGTGATAAAATATGATTAGAAAAAGATATGAAATTATTGTCGAAGTGGATCAGAAAAAGCGTTACTTTTTATTAGATGAAAAATACAATATCATTTATAAAACAAAGTCTTTTATTAGTTTGCTAAATTATATGAAATGGCACAGAAAATTATTTTAAATTAAAAGGGAGAACTTTTGATTCTCCCTTTTCTTATCTTTAATACTTGAATACGCAAAGCGGTAGACAAAACCGATATTAACAGGCGGTACATTTAAACCGTGTCTCCCTGATTAAATCAATACGTAAAAACAAGTACAGATAATTCAATATGATAATGCCTTTAATATAGCCTCTTTGCACCTTAAATCTTTGAACCTAAAACAACCCTTTTCGAAAAAATATCTTAAATTAGTGAGAAACATATCATTTCTTTTTAACATAACATAATTAACTTCGTGATCTTCGGTTGTTATTGTTATTTTATTTTTAAAAGTTTTATCTGCTTTATTATCACAATATATTATACCCTCAACAGGATATTCTCTTACACCGTAGTCAACGCCATTATATTTAAGCGTGGCTAAGTATCTGCTTTCACCGTTTGGTTTTTCAATAAACGCTTTGTTATCATTTAGATATATACATTCCGTTGAGTATGCTATATAATCATTGTTAGCAAAAGCCTTATTAAAGCCAGATTGCTTTTGTGCTTCGCTCGCAGATTCAACATAGCCTTGTTCTAAAACAAAACCGTCACCCCTTAAAAATTTTGTGTTATCATTGAGCCGCTCACAGATCCCCATTTCAACATAGTATGGATTTATAATGCTTACAGGGTTTGAGAGCATATAAACAGGCACATATCTAATCTGTTCTCCCTGACCTCTTGCTATACTAGTATGAACAGATATAAATTTTTTCACTTCATCACTACAATATCTATTATCTTCGCTTTGAAATTCATCGAATAAACAACGTGAAACGTCACTAAATAAATGCGAATATTTTTTTAATTGGTTACTACTATTTAAAGATATAGCATAGCCGCATGATATTTCATTTAAAAATAATTCGTGATAAATACCACTAGCTTTTCTTGTGCTAGTCATTGTCATATTAGGGAAAAATAATTTACCTATATCTTTAAAGAATTTATCCGCACAGTCGTCTAGTTCGTAATTGTATCTATAAATTAAAGCAAATTTTTCATTGTGATTTTTAAACCTATTAACACAAAGTCTCCCAAAATATGTGGTTTTACCACCCGTTCTATTTGATGTGCATATGTATATTTCAGGTTTATTACCATTTTTATCCAATAATGATAATAATTTAGTTCCATCGTAATATTTACCCATAGTATATTTTCCTTTCTCAACTATAAATATTATACTACATATTGACAAATAACGCAAGAGGGTGTATAGTATTAAATATAAGGAGGGTTTAATATTATGACTAAAATAAGTATTTTGGGTATTATAGGGTGTTTTGGTGCTGTTATAAGTAACGCTTTCGGGGGTTTTAGTAACGCTTTTATTACTCTTTTAATATTCATGCTTGCGGATTATTTTACAGGGCTTATAGTGGCGGGGGTTTTTCACACTTCACCCAAAACACCCACAGGCGGGCTAGAGTCTAAAGCAGGTTGGAAAGGTTTGGCAAGAAAATTTGCCACTTTAATGCTCATTATTATTGCCGTAAGACTCGATATGCTTATGGGAACAGATTATTTAAAAGACTGCGTAATAATTGCTTTTATTGTAAATGAGTCTCTTAGTATAATTGAAAATGTAGGTTTAATGGGCGTGCCTTTGCCACCCGTACTTGTTAAAGCTATAGACGTTTTAAATGAAAAGAGTGATAAAAATGTTTAAAACTTATCCGATAAAAAAGTACACAAGAATAACAAGAGGTTACAGTTTAAAAACTAGGCATAAGGGCATAGATTATGCCGCTAATAGAGGCGTGCCTATATATGCCGTTGACGACGGCGTGGTATATAAAGCGGGTAAAGGTGTCCTTGATTCTAGTTATGGGTATCAGGTAGTATTGAAGCATAAACACGGGTTTACTAATTATGCACACATGAGCAAAATTGCCGTTAGAAGTGGAAATGTAAAAGCAGGGCAAATTATTGGTTATGTGGGTAGTACAGGCAATAGTACAGGCAACCATTTACACTTTGAATACCATAAAGGTAAGTTGTGGAATAGAGTTGATCCCGCAACATATTTACCCGCTAAAAAATACAGATCAGGAAATACATATACCGTTATATCAAATGTAAGAGTAAGAACAGGTGCAGGACTTTCTTATAGAGCAAAAGAACAGAAAGAGCTTACACCTAACGCTAAATCACACGCTAAAAACGGTATTTTACAAAAGGGAACTAAAGTTACAGCTATTGGCGTGATTACCGAAAATCAAAACACATGGTTAAAAATACCGAGTGGTTATATTGCCGCATATGTTAAAGGTAAAAGGTATGTTGAATAATGGCTGATTATATACCACGAACAACTAAAGATGGAATATACGGTGCTAAATATTGGTATACTAGAACAAACCCATTTTATCCAGCTTATCAAATGCCTAATTGTACGTGTTATGCGTGGGGGAGATTTTGGGAAATATCACCTGATCATGTACCTAAATTACCAACAGGAAACGCAGGAACATGGTTTGCAAATGCAAAGTCAAGAGGGTATAAAACAGGTAGCACACCCGCTTTAGGTGCTGTAGCTTGCTTTGGTAAAAGAGGTGCCGCGGGTCATGTTGCGATTGTTGAAGCAATTTATTCAAATGGTGATATTCGTTGTAGCAATTCAGGATATCGTAGACCGATATCAACAACGGATTGGCACTATTTCTTTATGACGACAAATAAAAAAAGCAATAATTATGTGCCGTGGAGCGGCTACTATTTTCAAGGGTTTATTTATAATCCGTATGCGGGAGATAGTCCGTCTCCTCCCGATCCGCCAGACCCAGACCCACCAACACCAAGCGATCCAGACTTTAGAAAAAAACATTTACCATTTATTTATTATTTAAAAAAATTATAGAAAGGAGAAACAAAAATGGCTGTAGTTGAAAAAAGTGAATTGATAAAACGTGTACGGGAAATCTTAGGTGAAGCACCTGATGAATACGGGCTAGGGCTTATGGAAGATTTAGCGGACACTTTAGACTCAAACAGTGCAGGAACTGCGACACGTGAACAGGTTGAAGCAGAAGTACGTGAGGAGTTTGAGGAACGAATATCAAACATTGACAAAGAATGGCGTAAAAAATATGCTGATCGGTTTGAAAGTGGTGGCGGTAATGAACCAGACCCAGAGCCAGAACCAGAGCCAGAGCCAGAGCCTAAAAAAGTTAAATTTGAAGAATTATTTAAGGAGGGTTAAAAATGCCTAGAAGAATTGAAGTTACAACACTCGATGCTAGCACCATTGATATTTTAAATGTTATTCGTGCTAATGCGTCTGCCGAATATCAGGACAATGTACCAGAAGTAACAAATGTGCATGATATTCCAAAGGTTGGAGAAGCTATTTTCGGGTATCCTGCATTAGCTAACCAGTTTATAGCGGCACTTGTTAACAGGATCGCACTTGTTAAAGTAAATAGTGCAACCTTTAATAATGCTTATGCAGAACTTAAAAAGGGGTATCTTGAATTCGGTGAAACGGTTGAAGAAGTTTTTGTTAACATTTCTAAGGTAAGAGAATTTTCCGCAGAAAAGGCAGAAAAACGAGAGCTTAAAAGGTCACTTCCTGATGTGCAGGCGGCATTCCATACAATGAATTGGCGAGTGCAGTATCCTATTACAATTCAGGATGAGGATTTACGCATGGCGTTTATGAGTGCAAACGGCGTACAGGATTTGATCGCTAGAATTGTAGATGCTGTTTATACAGCCGCAGAATATGACGAGTATCTGTTATTTAAGTATCTGCTGATCAAGGCTATTTCTCACGGTGAAATGTTCCCCGTTGGGTTTGATAGTACAGACCCTAAAAATGCGGCTAAAGCTTTCAGAGGGTATTCTAACCAGTTGACATTTATGAACACTAAATTTAATAATTATGGCGTTCATAACACCACACCGAAATCAGACCAGTTTATCTTCATGGATAGTAACTTCAACGCCGCATATGATGTTGATGTACTTGCAAGTGCTTTTAATATGGATAAGGCAGATTTTCAGGGCAAACTGAAACTGATTGATAGTTGGGATACTTTCGATAATGAGCGATTCGCTGATATCGTGGCAAATTCTGATATGATTGAAAAAGTCACGCCAGAAGAACTTGCACTTATGGCGGATGTAAAGGCTGTACTTGTTGATAAAGAATGGTTTCAGGTGTACGATAACTTGTCTCGTATGACTGAAAAATATGTTGCGTCGGGTGTATACTGGAATTATTTCTATAACGTATGGAAAACTATTTCTTATTCACCGTTTAGTAATGCTATTGTATTTGTTGATGATGCAGAAAAAATTGTACTCCCGCAGACGATCAAAGTCAAAGTTGATGAAAAATCTGAAAGTGCAGAAGCTACAGTATTTACACTCCATGTTGACGATGATAACCCGTCACTTGCTGATAATGGTTATAGATTTATTCAGTCTGAAAATGCCGTACAGAATTTAATTGCTGTTCACAGATATGGGGCGTATATTTTCCCTAGCACAGCAACATCCGCTGTTGAGCCGCCACAGCTTGAAATTAAGGGAACTATTTATAAGTATATACCTGCTAAAGTTGAAGGTGGTGCGCCGCAGGGGCTTACAATGACAACCGAAGTCGGAGCAGAATTTACTTTGACTAAACAGTAAAAGGAGAAATAATCAATGTTTATTGCACCTAATAGTATCATATATGTGTTAAAAGATTGCCCTTTAGATACAGATTATATGCACACACTTTCACATACTAGCAAGACCGCACAGGCTAATTATTTTAAATCATTACGCAAACACACATTCACAAAACAAACATACGCAAGGGTGAATAGGGGGTATTTGCGTTTAGAAAAATCAGCTGATGAGTTATATGATTGCAACTATTTAATGTTTCAGAACACAAGTTATGGTGATAAATGGTTTTACGCCTTTATTACCAGTGTTGAATATGTCAACAATGTAACTTGCGAGGTTAGATTCGAAATTGATGTTATGCAGACATGGTATTTTGATTATGAAATGGGTCAGTGCTTTGTTGAAAGAGAACATGTTAACGATGATACTATAGGTGCAAATTTGTTGCCTGAACCAGTAGAAATAGGCGAATTAAAATATAGCTTAGGTAGTGATAGTGGTCATTTAAATAAGCCTTGTATATGCGTTCTTGCAAACACAAAGGCAAGCGGTGAACAAGTTACAGGTGGGTTGGTAGCAGGAATATATACAGGTTTAGCAATATGGGCAGCAGATGCCACAAAAGACGGTGCGACAGCTGTTAATAGCAGGTTAAATGAATTTGCTAGTTGGGATGAATTACTTGAAAATGTTGTTAGCGTTTTTATGTATGATAAAAACTTTATAAGTTCTGATGAAGCAACTATAACTAGACCTGCTAATTATCAAATAACAAAAGACAAGCATTATTCTAGCTTAGACGGGTATGTGCCTAAAAATAAAAAATTATTTACATACCCGTACAATTACTTGCTCGTTACTACAGATGCAAATGATAAAGCTGAGCTACCATATGAATATTTTAGCGGTTCAAGTTGTACTTTTAGTATGAATGGAGATGCTACACCTAACCCACAGGTAAATTTAATACCGACTCAATATAATGGTAAAAGATATGCTAGAGAAAATGGTTTAGTGATATCAAACTTTCCGCAATGTGCTTTTAACATTGATGCTTTTAAAGCGTGGCTAGCACAGATGGCAAGTGGTGAAGCCGTAAATAATCTTTCCAATGCCACACAAAGTGCTGTAATGGGTGGTATAGCAGGTGGTGGGTATGGCGCAGCCGCGGGTGCTTTATCCTCATTAGGTGATAGTGGGATTGGGATGTTTTATCAAGGACTGACTGCAAGTGTAAGCCCGTCAATAGTTCACGGGACAGCAGGTACAAGTGTTTCATATGCTACGGGTACTAAAGACTTTTTCTTTTATAATGCTTATATGAGAGCTGATCTTGCTAAACGTGCTGACGATTATTTTGAGGTTTACGGATACAACGTGAGCAGGCTTAAAAAGCCTAACCGCACAACTAGACCGCATTGGAATTATGTAAAATGTGGGTATACAAATATAGTAGGTAGTATTCCTGCGGATGATCTTAAAAAGATCATTTCAATATATCAAAATGGTATAACATTCTGGAAAAATGGCGGTGAAGTAGGAAACTACACTTTAAACAATCACTAGGAGTTAAAAATGGGTAAAAAAAGAAGAGCACAAGGAAATAATAACTTTTGGAATAGTGGGTTGCTAAATAATGCCACATTTAGACAGTACTATTACAGACTAACAGAATTAGCCATATCAACGTTTGAGTGGAAAAACCTACCGTCTGAAATAGATGTGCGTTTTTTAGAACTTACATTATTTTCGGAGGGGTATGCAGTATTTTTTAAGGATGATGTTCTTGATAAGTATTTAGCATTACAATGCGCTTTAGGTGGAAATTTTAACGTATATAGAATACCTAAAAATAGACGTGCATATGCTGTAAACGGATATAATAGACAACTTGATGAAGATGACAGTGTATTGATTTATAATAATTATTTACACACAAACTCAAGACTCGGTGTTGAAATGTTTGCAAAACGCTTATATAATATTGATAGGGCTATAGATGTCAACACCAATGCACAAAAAACCCCTATTTTGATAAAGTGTGACGAAAAAGAAAAACTTACACTTTTAAATCTGTATAAAGAATATGACGGAAACGCTCCCGTTATTTATGCTGATAAATCATTAGATGATAGAGCTTTTAATGTGCTGACTACAGAAGCACCTTTTGTAAGTGATAAATTGTATCAGTTGAAAACGCAGATATGGAATGAAGCATTAACTTATATGGGAATTTCAAATATCAATATTCAGAAAAAAGAAAGATTAATCACAGATGAAGTAACAAGAAATCAGGGTGGAACTATAGCGAGTAGATATAGTAGATTAGAGAGTAGGCGACAAGCTTGTGAAATGATCAATAAAATGTATGGGTTGAATGTTGAATGTAATTACAGAGAAGATTTTCAGGTTACCGATAATGAAATTATAAAAACTGAAAGCTTGGGTGATGGTAATGACTAATAATTTTATTTATACAACTTTAGTTAATGGATTTACTGTTTTAGGGATATCACTTGTTGTTATATGTGGTGGGGTTTTAAGTCTCATTATAATATCAGAACTAAGGGAAATCATTAAACAAAAGAGGAAAAAATAATGAGTAAGTATACTACAGAATTAAGGTTTATATGTGAAACTGCCGCAGATTTAAAAGAAAGCGAGGGTTATAATGATGTAGAAAAAATTATACAGAAAGCAATCCCATTTGTGTTTGATTTTGATTTTCCTATGTTTAACGAAGTATATAAGAATGTGCTTTGCACTAAAATTATAAAGCATTATTATACACGAGAAATAAGCGAAGAAACTATAGGGCTTTGGAAGTTGCGGTTAAATGCAAAGATGAATGAAATTATGCCTTATTACAATTCGCTTTATAAAGCGTGGAGTGTTGATTTTAACCCATTATTTGATGTTGATTTGACTAGACAGCACACGCTTGATCGAGATGGAACGCAGAAAACAAACACACATAATGACAGTGTAACACGTGATTTGTATAGTGACACACCACAAGGTAGCTTACAAAATATTGAAAATGAAACTTATTTAACGGATGCTAGAAAGACTAGTGTTGATTTTATCGGTGATAGTACTAGTAACGCTACAACTACAGATGAATTTTTGGAACGTGTTACAGGTAAAAATGGTGGCAAAAGTTATAGTATGATGCTTAAAGAATACAGAGAAGCGTTGATAAATATAGATTTACTTATTATTGACGAATTAAAAGACTTATTTTTTAAGTTGTGGTAGAAAGGGTTGTATATGGTAGATTTAGATAAAATAAAAAACTTTCGGTTTTGGTGTCAGCCTATACTACCGTTAGTTTATGATGATAGTTTAAGTTATTATGAAGCACTATGTAAATTTAACGAAAAGTTAAATGAAGTCATAAATAAAATCAACAATTTTCAATCAGATATTGAAGAAATGGTTGATAATAAAATAAACGCATTAAAAGAATATGTTGATGCTGAAAATGAAAAACAAAATGCAGATTTTCAGGACAAAATAAGTGTTCTTGAAAAAGAAATAAATGATAAAATTGAAGTTCTTTATAATTATATTTTAAATGTGAAAACAGATATTTATAATTATATCAACTATGAAATTTTAAATCTTAAAAAATATGTTGATAATGTAATATTAGGTCAAATAATGGTTTATGATCCGACAACAGGTTATAAAAACAGGCTTGATAAAACCATATCAAATATTTACGACGCCTTGCGGTATTGGGGTATAAATTGTTATCAATTTGATTCAGCAGATAACACAGCTAAACAATTTGATGATAAACAAATTACAGCGTTAAAATTTGATACCCTAGCATTACAAATTCTAGGTAAATTTTATAATCACTATATCTTTGATCCAATAAATGGGTTGTATGACAAGTTACAAAATGTATTATATCGATGGTTTCAGGTTTACAGAGCGCAAGCTATTTCATGTAATACTTTTGATGGGAAAGAAGATACAGCAACAATACTCGATACGCTAGAATATTCAGCTTATGAATTTGACGATATAGGCGAAAGCCTTATTATAAATTAAATTATGAAAAGGAGATAAAAATATGGGTAGTACAAACAAAACAACAGGTTATAATTTACCACAGTGGATCGGTACAGATAAGCCAACATTTTTAGGTGATCTGAATGATGCTTTTTTGAAAATTGACGAGGGTATGACTGAAAATAAAGGCAGTTCTACTAGTGCAATAGCACAGGCTGGAGAAGCTGTACAAAATTCAACACTTGCATTATCAAAAGCAAATAGCGTTGAAAATACAGCAAATCAGGCTAACACTAATGCGAATAATGCTATTACTATTGCTAACAGTGTTAGTGATAAAGTTGATAATGTTGAGAGTAAAGTAAATGCACAAGAAATTTATATTAACAGTGCTAAAAATTGGGTTGCGGGGAATATCACAAGTAAAAGAAATGATATTACAATAAAAGGCGGTTTCACCAATTATAATAATGGGCTTTCATTATTTAACCTTGCTTTACGTTGTACCGTTAGCCCAGGGTTGGTTATTACAGAGGGTGCACTTTTATTTCAAGTTAGTGGTATTCCTTTACCTAATAATGCTGATAGGACTATTTATGGCGGTGCATATTGCAGAGCTAACGACGGTTCGGTAATTTTTATTGACCTTGGTATTAAAAAAGACGGGACAATATACGCCGCTAGCGACAGCGCTAACTTAAGTATTTCTAGTATTACAATACAGTTAATGTGTTGTACCGCAAAGTGGTAAATATTCATTAAATAGGCGGCTTAGTGCCGCTTATTTTTATGCACTAAATTAAGTGCAAGGTTGTACCCTGACAGGTGCAAATGAGAAAGGCAAAAAATCGTTATGTGCATTT
>ERZ838577.3342-NODE-3342-length-15475-cov-5.293709_pt1 | contig 15475 bp, 8 predicted proteins | sample MGYA00519682_ERZ838577 | MGnify/ENA primary metagenome ERZ838577 (study PRJEB31850, sample SAMEA3708838) | human gut metagenome | biome: human gut; feature: human-associated habitat; material: faeces | place: China | collected 2014 ...
GGAAACGTCCGCCTCCATTCTGGCCGTCTCTTCTTGGTCCTCCCTGCTGACCTGTGCGGTTCTGACCGTCATTTCTGCGTCCCTGGCCCTGATTTCTGGAGTCATTATTGCCGTCACGGAAACGTCCGCCTCCATTCTGGCCGTCTCTTCTTGGTCCTCCCTGCTGACCTGTACGGTTCTGACCGTCACGATTCTGTGTCTGACCATCCTGTCGATTATTCTGGCCGTCGTTTCTGCGTCCCTGCTGTCCTTCTGTTCGATTTTGTGATCCTCTTGTGCCGCGTCCGATACCTGTACGGCTGTTCTGCGGATGAAATACCTGTGTAATATTTTTCTTTTTAGCAGGTGCTTTCTTTTCTTCTGCTGCTTCTGCCTTTCCTTCCGGCTTCGTCTCTTTCTTTCCGAATTTATCTTCTACCATAGCCACCTGTTCCTCTTCTAATGAATTCATAGGGCTTTTTACCTGAATGCCCTTTTCTGTCAAATAGTTCAAAATTTCTTTATTTTCTTTGCCAAGTTTTTTGGCCAGTTCATGTATCCTGATTCTCGCCATCACATCTACCTCCATCATTTTCCACCGGTAAATATTTCCGGACGGCATTTGCAAGTCCTGTATCTGTGATCGCAAGTGATGCCCGAAATTCTTTACCCATAGCTGCACCTAATTCAGCTTTTGTACCATAAAGATAGAACGGCACCTTATAATATTCGCACATATTCCGGAACTTCTTCTTTGTATTGTCCGAAGATTCCGTGGATACGATAACCAGTGCTGCACAACCCGTTTTGACCGCTTTTTCCGTAGAAAATTCTCCGCTGGCCGTTTTTCCGGCTTTCTGTGCAAGACCGATCATAGAGAGCACTCTATTCTGACTCAATCTTTTCAATCTCCTTCTTCAGGCTGTCATATATCTCCGGCAAGATGCCGGTTTTCAGTGAACGCTCGATCCCGTGATTTCTGATCGCTTTTTCAAGGCATTCCCCGGATCTGCAAATATATGCACCTCTGCCGTTTTTCTTTCCTGTCGCATCCAGGATGATCCCTTCGCTTTCTGTTTTCAGGATGCGGATCATCTCCCGTTTGCTTTTCATTTCCTGACATCCCACGCATTTCCGCATGGGGATTTTTTTAACCTGACTCATGTTTTACTCCTGATCGCCTTCTTCATTCAGCATATCTTCCGTTTCTTTGTCAGAAGTTTCTTCGTATGCTTCTTCATAATCAAAAGTATCCTCATCTGCTGCTTCTGTATCAGCGTCTTCTTCGTAATCGCCCTGCATCAGATATTCATCCAGCTCGCCGGATTCTCTTACCTGTGTCTCACTCTTGATATCGATCTTGAATCCGGTCAGTTTTGCTGCCAGTCTTGCATTCTGTCCTTCTTTTCCGATTGCCAGAGACAGCTGATAATCCGGAACGATCACTTTTGCGGTCTTCTCATCGTCATCTGCGATAACAGAGATTACTTTTGCCGGACTTAATGCATTCTCGATCAGGATTGCCGGGTTTTCATCCCAGTTGATGATATCGATCTTTTCTCCTCGCAGTTCTTCTACGATCGTATTGACACGCACACCGTTCATGCCGACACATGCTCCGACCGGATCTACATCCGGATTGTTGGACCAGACTGCCATCTTTGTTCTGCTTCCGGCTTCTCTTGCAATACTCTTGATCTCTACAGTACCATCTTTTACTTCGGTTACTTCGGACTCAAACAGACGTTTTACCAGCTCCGGATGGGTACGTGATACAACAACTTTCGGTCCCTTCGGTGTGTCTTTTACTTCCAGAACGTAAAGCTTGATACGCTCGGTCGGGCGGAATACTTCACCTTTTACCATTTCATTTTCCATCAGGACAGTATCTACTTTACCAAGGTTTACGCTGACATTTCTGCCGACATAACGCTGAACAATACCGGTAATGATATCCTTTTCTTTCTGATAATATTCCTCAAAAAGTACTTTTCTTTCCTCTTCACGGATTTTCTGAAGGATCACGTTCTTGGCATTCATAGTAGCGATACGTCCGAATTCTTTGGATTTGATCTCTACGTTTACGATATCACCAAGCTCATATTTGGAGTTCAGCTGTTTTGCGTTTTCCAGGCTGATCTCCATGATCGGATCTTCTACTTTCTCTACAACCGTCTTTTCTGCGTGCACGTTGAACTCACAGGTTACCGGATCAATAAATACCTTTACATTGTCTGCTTTTCCAAAGTGGTTTTTACATGCCTGAAGCAGGGACTGTTCGATTGCTTCCAGAAGGGTATCCTTGCTGATGTTTTTTTCTTTCTCCAGTACATTTAATGCTTCCAACAACTCGCTATTCATTTTCTTTTATCCTCCTATTATGTTTAAAAATCAAACGCCAGTCTTACCAGTGCTGTCTCGGAACGCTGGAACGTCATTTCGTTGTCTTCTATCACTATGGTGAAGCTGTCTTTGTTGAATTCTTTTAAGATACCTGTGAATTCTTTCTGTTTGTCGATGGCACGGAAAGTGCGGACTTCGATCTCTTTTCCGATGCTTCTTTGGAAATCTTTGTCCTTTTTCAGCGGACGTCCAAGTCCCGGGGAACTCACTTCCAGAATGTAGGAATCTTCGATGTAGTCTTCTTCATCCAGTTTGTCACTCAACGCTCTGCTGATCACTTCGCAGTCATCTACTGCAATCCCGCCCGGTTTGTCGATATAGGCACGCAGATACCAGTTACCGGCCTCTTTTACGTATTCTACATCGACAAGCTCGAACCCGTGTGCATCCACAAGCGGCTGCAGCAGTTCTTCTGTCTTTGCTTCATAAGTCTCTCTTCTTGTCATTCGCTTCACCCTTTCTTATACAACAAGAATGAGTGGGCGAACTGCCCACTCACACTCTGGTAATCTTCTATCATCGCTCCAATTATAACACTACTGCTGTTAAAATGCAAGACTTTGTTGAAAATTTCTTATTATTTAATTTTTGCACTTTTTGCCTGTCTTTTTATCAGGAAACCCTCGTTTTGACTGCTTTTGCATCTCGTTTGCTGATCCGCAGGCGATTTAAATGTACTTCTTTGTCTTTGTATATAGCGATGTCATCTCCGTTCGGTGTAAGCAGATGTACCTGCAAAAGCTGATCTTTCGCATTCATCTTCATACCGCGGACACCGATTGCCGCCTTCTTTTTGACCGGAACTTCTTCCAGCATAAAACGCAGGAAATAGCCATCTGTGCTTTGCAGGACAATCTGTTCTTCCTCACCGATCAGTAAAACTGCAATCAGTTTATCGCCATCCGTAAGTTTTGTGGATGCGATCGTCCGTTTGGAGACATCAAATTCCGTCCCCTCTACCTTTTTGATCATGCCCTGCTGCGTTGCAAACAACAGATTTGTGCTCTTGACCGCATTCAGGCCTTCGATGCGAAGAATTTCCTCTTCCGTGCTGGAATAATTGCAGAGATTGTCAAGCGGTGTACCTTTGTCACGGAAACGTCCATAAGGAAGATCTGCCACTTTCAGAAGATGCAGACGTCCGGTATCCGTAAAAATACAGAGCTTGTCGGTATTCAGGCAATGCACCACAAAGCGGTTTTCCGCATCTGCTGATTCTTTGTTCCGTTCATATACCGAAAGATCCACGCTTCTTGTATAGCCAAAGCGGTCGATCAGAACCACCACTTCCGCTTCCTCCATCTTCTTCTCTTCAAAAACAGCTGCTTTTGCATTCTCAATGGAAGTTTTTCGTTCAGAAGCATATTCCTTTTTCAGACGATCCAGATCTTTCATGATCACTTTTGCCATAGAACGGTAGTTTGTCAGAATATCTTCGTAAGCAGCAATGTTTTTCAGGGTCTGGGCATGCTCCGCCTCCAGTGCCTCGATTTCCAGCCCGATCAGTTTGTAAAGACGCATATCCAGAATGGCATTTGCCTGATTCTCCGTAAAATGCAGTTTTGCCGCAGCTTTTTCAGATGCTTTGGTACGGAAACGGATTCCTTCTGTTATGCCTTCCACCAGACATTTTTTGACCTGCTCGCGGTTTTTGCTGCCACGCAGGATCTCAATGATCAGGTCGATCACATCGCAGGCTTTGATCAGTCCTTCCTGGATCTCCTGTTTCGCTTTTTCTTTACCAAGAAGATTTTTATATTTTCTGGTTGCCAGTTCAAACTGAAAATCAATGTGATGTTCGATGATCGCTTTTAATCCCAGCGTTTCCGGCTTTCCGTTTGCCACGGCAAGCATATTGACACCGAACGTGTCCTCCAGTCTGGTCTTTTTGTAAAGCATATTGATGATATTCTGCGTATCTGCATTTTTCCTGAGCTCCAGAACGATCCTTATACCGTCTTTCGAGGACTGATTGGAGATATCGACGATATCTGTGGTGGTTTTGTTCTCTACCAGCCCTGCGATATCATTTAAAAATTTGCCGATATTTGCCCCCATCATGGTATATGGGATCTCTGTGATCACAATGCGTTCTTTTCCGCCTTTGAGCTTTTCAATCTCCACACGTCCACGCAGGCGGATCTTGCCTGTCCCTGTCTCGTAAACGGAAAGCAGATCGTCTTTGTTGATGACAATGCCGCCGGTCGGAAAATCCGGACCCTGAATATACTGCATCAGTTCTTCCGTCGTGATCTTATGATTTAAAATCGTTGCCTTGACGGCATCGATCACCTCGCCCAAATTGTGCGGCGGTGTGCTGGTCACCATACCAACGGCGATTCCTTCTGATCCATTTACGAGAAGATTCGGAAGCCGCACCGGAAGAACCTGAGGTTCTTTTTCTGTTTCATCAAAGTTTGGTCCAAAATCCACCACATCTTTGTCCAGATCCGAGAGAAATGCATCCTGAGTCACTTTCTGCAGGCGTGCCTCTGTATATCGCATCGCCGCTGCACCGTCACCCTCGATCGAGCCAAAATTTCCGTGACCGTCCACCAGAGGCAGTCCTTTTTTAAAGCCCTGTGCCATCACAACCAGAGACTCATAGATCGAGCTGTCGCCATGCGGATGATATTTACCCATCGTATCTCCGACAATACGGGCACATTTACGATAAGGGCGGTCATAGCGAATGCCCAGTTCATACATATCATAAAGTGTTCGTCTCTGTACCGGTTTCAGTCCGTCACGCACATCCGGCAGTGCCCTTGAGACAATGACACTCATTGCATAATCAATATATGATTTTTGCATCAACTCCGAATACTCTGTCCGGATGATCTGTTCCTGTTCGCTATCCATGTCGTAACTTTCTCCTTATTTCAATCCTGTTCTTGTGATTCTGCCATCAGATGCTTCATCTGTTCGAAGCGATTCTATATTTTGTTTCGTTCTATATATCCAGTTCTGCATCCTGAGCATGTTCATAAATAAATGCCTTTCTTGGTGGAACATCGCTTCCCATCAGCATTTCCGTCACATCCGAAGCCATACGTGCATCTTCGATCTCCACCCTTTTCAGAATACGTGTTTCCGGATTCAGTGTGGTCTCCCAGAGCTGCTCGGCATCCATCTCGCCAAGACCTTTGTAACGCTGCAGCGTGAAATTGCCTTTATGTGTTTTGCGGTAACGCTCCAGTGCTTTATCATCGTACAGATACTCTTCTTCTCCTCTGGAAGGCATCGCTTTGTAAAGCGGCGGCATTGCAATATATACATGTCCTTCATAGATCAGATCCGGCATAAAACGATAAAACAGCGTCAGAAGCAGGGTTGAGATATGAGCACCGTCCACGTCGGCATCTGCCATGATCACGATCTTATCGTAACGGAGTTTTGTGATATCAAAATCATTACCGTATCCTTCTGAGAATCCACAGCCAAATGCATTGATCATTGTTTTGATCTCGGCATTAGCAAGAACCTTATCAATACTTGCTTTTTCGACATTCAAAATCTTACCGCGAATCGGCAGGATCGCCTGGAAATTACGGTTTCTTGCCGTTTTTGCAGATCCCCCCGCAGAATCTCCCTCCACGATAAAAATTTCGCATTTTGAAGCATCGCGGCTTTCACAGTTTGCCAGCTTTCCGTTGGAATCAAAAGAATATTTCTGCTTTGTAAGCATGTTTGTTTTTGCTTTTTCTTCTGTTTTGCGGATTTTGGCTGCTTTTTCCGCACAGGAGAGCACGCTCTTTAATACTTCCAGATTTCGGTCAAAATAGCGGACCACCTCATCTCCTACCACCTTCGCCGTTGCTTTTGAGGCATCCTGGTTATCCAGCTTGGTCTTTGTCTGACCTTCAAATCGCGGAGCCGGATGTTTTATAGAAACAACCGCCGTCATACCGTTTCGGATATCTGCCCCGGTAAAGTTGGCATCCTTTTCTTTTAAAATCCCAAGCTCTCTTGCGTAAGTGTTCATCACCGTGGTAAACACGGTTTTGAAACCGGTCAGGTGCGTGCCGCCTTCTGCATTGTAAATATTATTGCAGAAACCAAGTACGTTTTCATGGAATTCATTGACATACTGAAACGCACATTCTACATGAATGCCATCCGCCTCTCCACACAGATAAACCGGCTCGTGGATCGTTTCCTTTTTCTTATTTAAATCCCGGATATAGCCGACGATACCGTCCGGCTCATGAAACGTGACCGTCTCTTTCTCTTCATCCCGCAGATCCTTGAATACGATCGTAAGATTTGGATTCAGATAAGCAGTTTCGTGCAGCCTGCTCTTTACTTCTGCTGCCGAAAAACGAGTCTTTTCAAAAATCTCCGCATCTGGAAGAAAACGAATCCAGGTTCCTGTTTCTCTGGTCTTTGCAATAACCGGGAGCAAACCGTTTTCCAGTTCGACCGTCGGAATTCCTCTCTCGTAACGGTCATAGTGCACGCAACCTTCACGGCTTACTTTTATTTCCAGCCATTCGGACAAAGCATTTACAACGGAAGATCCGACACCATGCAGACCGCCGCTTGTCTTATAGACCGAATTATCAAACTTACCGCCTGCATGCAGCGTCGTGAAAACGAGACGTTCTGCCGACATGCCTTTTTCGTGCATGCCCACCGGAATACCACGTCCATTGTCTTTGATGGTTGCAGAGCCGTCTTTTTCCAGTGTCACTTCAATGCGGTCACAGAAACCAGCCAGATGTTCATCCACCGAGTTATCTACGATTTCATATATTAAATGATTCAAACCCTTTCTGGAAACGCTGCCAATATACATCCCAGGACGCTTCCTGACAGCCTCCAGACCTTCCAGTACCGAAATACTGCTGGCATCATAGGTGCTTTTTTTTGCCATATTTTCCTCCTTGCTCAAAAACATGCTTGTTCTTATCACACCCCAAAACAAATGTTCTCTTGTGGGGCAAAGAAAAAAGCTGCTTTGTTTTCTAACAAAACAGCCTTCTTAGCAGTTCCAAGGGGAATCGAACCCCTGTTTTCGCCGTGAGAGGGCGACGTCTTAACCGCTTGACCATGGAACCTTATCTTTTGTTTTTTGTCTTGCCTCAAGACTCCTTAATAATATACCATGTTTCAGGAAATGTCAACACCTTTTTTTAATTTTTTTAAACTTTTTTATTTTTTGGAATTTTCACGTTTTTTCTGCATGATACAATAATTCCAAAGATTCCAAAATCAAACATACAGAAGCATTCCTGTGCTGTCTTTTTAAGATACCAAAATGGTAAAGAAAAAGGAACGATACCGAAGTACCGCCCCTCTTCTTTCATTTAATTATAAGTTTTCCATGCTTTGAAAATCTTATTTTTTAATTTTAACTCTTTTTGCTTTGCTCATTGCACTGATCAGTTTTCCTTTGATCGTTGCAATCTTGTAGTAATAAGTCTTACCTGCCTTCAGCCCCTTCTTGTTTGTGACAGAAGTTGCGTTCTTTCTGGTAGTAGCTACTTTTTTGTAACCGCTGTTCTTCTTGGTAGAACGATATACAACAACTTTTGCACCTTTTACTTTCTTCCAGCTCAGTTTTGCGTTCTTAGATCCTGCTGTTGCTTTCTGGATCTTCGGAGCTTTTGCAAGTTTCACTGCTACAGCTGCACCGGCTTTGCTTACAGCCTTGCCGTCTTTGGAAACTGCCACTGCGTAGTAAGAAGCACCTTTGACTGCTTTCTTATCTTTTACGGTCGTTTTGCCTGCTGCGGTTGTACCAACCTTGGTTGCTTTGCCCTTTACTACACGGTATACATCGTAAGATGCTGCATCTTTTACTGCTTCTACCGTTACATTTACAACAACACCTGTTTTGGTAACTTTTGCTTTTGCTGCTTTTACCTTCGGTGCATCCAGAGCAACTGCAGGAGTCTCTGCCTTCTTCAGGGCTGCCTGTGCATTTCTAAGTGCCAGTGTCAGGCTTTCCAGGGTTGCTTTGTCTGCATCTGCAGGAGCATTTTTCAGTGCCTTGTAAGCTGCATCAAATGCTTTCCAGCTTGCTGCTTCATAATCCTTCTGTCCTGCATCTGCAATCTCCTCTGCATTTTTCAGTGCGGCAGATGCGTTTTCTTTTGCTTTTTCCAGATCAGCTGTTTCCTGAAGTACCAGCGCATCTTTTGCATCATTCAGATCTTTGATTGCCTTTTCAAGTTCTGCTACGGTTACTCCGTCTTTGCCCGGAACATCTTTCACTGCTTTATATACTTTCACTGCATTATTATAAGATGCTACTGTATATTTGTTACCATTTGCCATCAGATCATCATAAACAGCTGTCAGCAGACTGTTCAGTTCTTCTTTCTTAGCAGCAACTTTGGTCTTCAGACCTTTCTTCGCATCGCTGATCGCCTGGATCGCTGCTGCGATGTCTGATTTCGATGCATTTGCGTCCTTTGACAGTGTATCTGCCGTTGCCAGAGCTGTTTTCAGCGGTGCGTAGCTTTCTTCTGTATAATCCGCCTCTTTTATATCCTTTACAGCATTGATCGCTGCTGCCAGATCTGCCTTATCCTGTGCAGACGCTTTGTTTGTTGTAACAGTCAGTGTGATCTCTTTTGTGCTTGTCTTGGTTGCATCAGATGCCAGAGTTGCCGTTACTTTTACTTTTGCTGTACCTGCTGCTGTCACTGTCACTGCATTGTCTTTTACAGTTGCACCTGTTGTACCTGCGTCTGTTACTGTGTAGGTATAGTTTACAGTTCCGTCATGTCCTTCTACCTTGCAGTCACCGGTTACCTGTGCTTTTGCACTCAGTGTTACTGTCTTGCTGTCTGCTACGCCAAGATCAATCGTCTGATCTGCAACACCTGTGATCTCGCCAACTACACAGGAGCAAACAATTTTTGCAGTTTTCGGGAATGTCTTGGTAACGGTCATGGTCTTTCCGTCTGCCGCAATCGTAACGGTTGCATCATCTACGCTTGGTTTGCTGATGTCGGTAAATTTGAATCCGGAACGAGCCGTGTATACGGTTGTTGCCGTGTATACCGTCTCTCCTGCAAACTTGGCATCTTTTTCAAGAGCAGTACCGTTTGCTGACCATGTTGTCACTGCTGTGTATGGAATTGCAGAAATATCAGCATCTGGTGCCACCTTTTCCAGAGCGGCCTTGATCTCATTATAAGATTTTGTCAGACCTTCTGAATAATCGGTGCCTTTGTAAAGTTTGATATCTGCAATCTTACCATCTACCTGATCCAGTGTAGAGTATTTAACACCGTTTCCATCTGCCTCGTGGTTTGTACTCTTTTCAGTATTGTATCCGATTGTAAAGATACTGGATGCATAAGATTTAAATACAACCTGGTATCCATCTGATGCATTTACTCTTCCCGGTGTAGCTTCACCAGCTTTTCCATCTACATAAAGCTGCATATTTGTTCCGGTATATACCAGTGCGATATCATGCCACTCTCCCCAGAAGGTATCGGCATCATATTTATACTGTACCTCCGGCCATTTACCTTGTGCATCGCAGCAGTACAGGATCACGCGGTCGTTTGCACCGTCTACCTGGATACCATACTGAGAATCCATCTTACCAAGGATATTTACAACTTCATCAGTTTTATTGTTCAGTTTTACTTTTGTGCGAAGAACCATCGGTGTATCGCCGGATACATCAAATTTATCATTGTTTGCTCCGTTGTTCGGTGCAGTCAGTCTTCCCTGGAATGCCAATACGCCGCCATCTTCAACGACCGTTGTCGGAACGTCATCTTTCACTTCCAGTGTAGCCGGTTTCGCAGACTGGTCTTCCATTGCAACATAGCTTGGTACTACTGCAGTTTCTCCGGCTACCGGTGCTGTATAAGAAAGCCTCGGTGCTGTGATCACAGAATCTTCGGTAACTGGCGGAGCCGGTGTTTCAGCTTTTTTCAGTGCTTTGATCGCATTTGCCAGTGTATCTGCAATTTTCTGAACATCCTCATCTTTTGTCTCATCGGTAACAGCATTTGCTGCTGCCAGAGCTTCTTCGAACACTTTGTAAGAATCTTCTGTATATTTATCAGCGGATTCTACTTTTTCTGCATCTGCAAGTGCTGCCGCAAGAGCTTTGCGTGCCTCGGATTCTGACGGAGCTGCATCTTTTTCACCGATCACGCCGAATTCTGCTGCGTTAATGTATTTACTTGGCTCAGCACCGGCTGTCTTGATGACTTCAACTTTTACATCTGTGACATCTGCGTATTCTGTGCCAAATTCTAATGTTTTTTCAGCAAAGTTCTGATCTGCACCTTCTGCATCTTTCTTTACATAAGTCCATGCAGTATCACCTTCTGCCTTTCCTGCCGGAGTCCAGTTTGTACCGTTGTCTGTGGATACAAAAACTTTGCATTCAGAAATCGCACCACTTGCAATATTTCCTGCATTATCATAAAGATTTCTCGGTATGTAAGTAAATGCTTTCACCGTTGTAGCTTTTGCCAGCGTAATAGTATATGTATTATTACCGGTCAGTTTTCCGTCTGCATAAGTTGCCTTTGGTTTGGATGGATCGCTCCAGTTTGTATGCCAGTAAGTATTGACATTGCCATCCAGTGCATTATTTATTGCACCATCTTCGCTTTTTGTTTCAACACTGTCGGCCTTACCAGTCAGCCCTTCCAGTTTTCCGTACTCTTTATCGGATGGTTTTGTTGTCTCTGCCGGTACGCTGAAAACCAGAGTCAGAGTCATGGTTTTTCCTTTCTCTGATATAACTACATCCGATGTATTTACAGCAACTTCTTTCTCTCCAACCTGGATTTTCTCCGGAATACTAGTTTCATCAAATATATTTCCTTCTTCTGCTTTCAGAGCGATTGTTAAAGTATAATTCTGTCCGGCTTCAAATTTTGTTACTGTGTTGCCATCAGAATCTGTCCATGCAGTTGCAACGGTGTATCCTTTCGGATCAGTCGCAGTTACGTCAGCAGGTTTCTCCCCTGTTACAGGTGCGACTGCTGTAAGTACAGGTTTACTGATGACTTTATCTTCTGCAACAACTTCTTCTGCTTTATAAATATCAATCGCTGCGGCATTAATATAGGCATCTGTCTGATCGCCTGCTGAATGTTTTACTTCGATACGGATATGTTTTGCTGTTTCCGGCGAGAATGTCACATTTTTTTCATCAGAATTATTCTCCCAATCTGCTGTTGCCACCTGCTTCCAGTCTGTGATCGCAGAAACGTCATTAACATCTGCATTGGAGATATAAATATTGGCAGCGGTAATTCTTCCGTTTGCAACACCATTTCCTGATCCCGATCCCTGACGAGGCAGATAAGCAATCTTTCCGATCGTTTCAGAGCCTGCAAGGTTGATATACAGATTGTTTCTGGAAATCAGTTCAGTCGGAGTAGTCATCGTTCCAGGACGTACTATTTCAGTAAATCCTTCATCTGCGGCAACTGTTCCGCCGTTTCCGCCCCAGCTTGAATGGTATCCTGTAGCTTCATTGTTATCCACAAGATTCTTCAATGCTGCATCGCCCTGGGAGGAACACTCTGCTTTTGCCAAAATATTGCCACTGTCTATTTTTGTATTGTCATCCCTGTATACATAAAGTTCTTTGCCGGAAATAAAAGTATTGTTCGGATTACCTGCAGTGTTCAGTACTTCTATCTTAATTTCTTTCACATCACTTATTGCATCTGTAAATTCTATCGTTGCTTTACTTTCTGTAAAACTCAACGTATATGGATCTTCCTGTACTTTCTTGAATTCTGCATTTTCGGCTGATGTCTTATAATAAATATTGCATTTTTTAATCGTACCATTATTGCCTGCACCATTTGAAACATATTCCAATTTTTTGACAGTTGATGCTTCAGTCAAAGTCAAGGTGATATTGTTGTTCGAATTCATGATAACTTCGCCGCCCTTTTTAACCGGCTGATTATCACCTTCCCATGCTGAATGCCAGTAGTCGTCTGGGTTTCCATTTAATACAGCATTCATTGTATTTGTTCCATCAGCACAATCTGCTGAAGCTGTCAGACCCTCTGTAAGTTTTGTATAATTATAATTCTTTGTTTCTGCTTCTTCCGAAGCTGCAAGAGCACTCAATGCTCCAAGTCCGGATACCGGTGCACTTGTCACAACCATAGTACCTACCAGTAATCCTGCTAAAACCTGTTTGAATTTCATACGTTTTTACCTTTTCCTTTCATAAATATTTATGGCAGACATCTGTATCGCTGTCTGCTTCTCCCTGTGGTAACTGCTGTTACTGCACTGTGAAACATCTCATGCTGTTCCACTCTTATTTTATTCCAAGACTTCTTCGCCTCAAAACTAGGTATAGTATACTATACTTTTCATTCTATTTCAAGTCTTTTTGTAATTTATCACCAGTTTTATCACCAATATTGCGTTTCTGTTTTATTATTTGTGCTGCTTTTTTAATTATTTTCTGTTATTTCCTGCATTTTTCGTGCATATCAAAACCATTTTTTTGAGAATTCTTTTGCTGCACAGGTATATCAAAAGCAGGTGTATCTGCTTTATACCGCTGATACACCTGCCTGTTTTTTAAATCATATACTATATGCCGGATATCACACCAGTTTGACGTAAATTACTCAATCGGATCTGTTTCAATGATAAATTTCACATTGCTGTCCACACCGGATGCTTTTCCACTGAAAGTATCATATGTGCACTCATCAGAGCTGAGTGCTTTGATGCGGTCGATCACCGTGAGCAGATCATCTTCTACGGTTTCTTTGAGTTTCTTGGTGCCTTTTTCTTCGAATTCAGAAGTTCCGTCTGCCAGTTCTTTTGCTCCGTCTGCCAGCTGGCTGATACCGTCCGCTACCTGTCCGCTTGCGGTCTGAAGGGTACCGGCTCCTGTGAAGAGCTCATCTACGCCGGAAAGCAAGGTTGCAGAACCATCTGTCAGAGTTGCATTATTAGATACCAGGGTAGATGCTCCTACTGAAAGCTGCGTGGAAAGCTGAGATACACCGCTTGCCAGCTGTTTGGTTCCTTTCTGCAGTGTCTTGACTCCTGCATTCAGTACCGGTGCATTCTGTTTCAGTTCTTTTGCTCCGGATGTAAGCTGATCGTTGTATGAGCCAAGTGAATCGAATCCGCTCAGCAGACTTGCGATTCCGGCTCCCGCACTCGGAAGAGATGCAGTCTGTGTTTTCAGAGTCTTTACATTTCCGGCAAGTGTATCGATTGCAGCATCCAGTCCCTGCATGCCTGTATTCAGTACTTTGACACTGGTTGTCAGCTGTGTCATCGGTGCTTCCGGAATGCTCACACCGGAAAGTGTTGCCAGTTTTGTCTGCATGCCATCCAGTTTTGTGCTCATCTGTCCAGCTGCACTCTGAAGGGTCTCAAGGCTGGTCTTCATATTCTGAAGTGTTGCAGTCAGTGATGCCGTGTCGATACCCGGCATGCTGATTTCGACATCCGGTGCCGTTACCTGATCTACCGCTGTCACGCCAGTAGTATCTGCAGATACGGTGGTATCCACTTTGGATACGCTCGGCAGATTTGATTTTGCAGCGGTCAGAGAATTTACCAGATCTGTATTGCCGGCTGCCTGTGCTGCTGCAATCGCTGTATCAAGAGCGGCTCTTGCACTCTCAATCTGACCATTCGCCGTGTCAATCTGACCATTTGCCGCTGCCACCTGGCTGTTTGCACTTTCAACTGCAGAATTCACAGAGGATTTTGCTGCATCGAGTTTGCTGTTGCGGTCTGCAATCTGTGCATTGACATTCTGAACGGATGTGCCCATTGCTGTTGCGATCGCAGTCTGTGCCTGTGTCTGTAAAGTAGTAAGGGCAGTGCTGATTGTCTGAAGCTGTGCTGCCAGTGACTGTCCGTCTGCCATCAGCTGTGCTGCCGGTGCTTTGATGGAGCTGTCTACTGCACCTGAAAGTTCTTTGCCCTCTGTAATCAGTTCACTTCCTGTCTGAGCAAGTCCGTTAACCTGTGATGCCAGTCCGGACAGACTTTCAAGAGAACTCTCAAGCTGTGCCGTTCCGGCTGCCAGAGCAGAAGAAGCCGCCTTGAGATCTTCCTGTGTACTGCCTTCTCCGTCCATTGCGGCATACATCTGATCGATCGCTGTGCTCACCTGTGAAAGACCTGTTGTCAACGGTTTCAGTGCTTTTGCACCGTCTGCCAGTTTCTTTTCACCTGCAATGTAAGAAGTCACACCGTCTGCCAGTGTGGAGGTTCCTTTTGTATAGGTCTGTACACCGGATACGATGCTGTTTACACCATTTTTGTATTCTGTTACTTTTCCGGTCATAACACCCTTGCTTCCGAGATATTTCTGGATACCCTGATTCAGCTGTTCTGCACCCTGTGTATACGCGTTGATTCCGCTGTCCAGCTGTTTTGCACCGCCGTTCAACTGATCGATACCATCCTTTAAGGTCTGGATTCCGTCATCAAACTCTCCGTATTTCTCATTCAGAGTATCTGCACCGTCAGACAGCTCTTTGGAACCATCAACCAGTTTCAGTGCAGCATCCTTGAGATCATCCAGGGCATCTGTCAGCTCATCGGTATCCGAGATGCTGTCCACATCCAGCTGTTTTAAAATGTCTGTCATTGCTACGGTGAAGGTGGAGTCCATCTCGAAATCCGTTACATCCGCTGTAATCTCCAGACTCTCCGGAAGTGTGATATCTTTTTCCTGATCTTTGGAAAGGTTCAGGCTTTCTTTTAAACCTGGCATTGCCACACCGATCACAATATTTCTGCTTCCATCGGATACCACTTTTCCATTGTCGATCACAATGTTGGAGAAATGTTCATCCGGAAGGATCATTCCGGTCACCATAACAAATGGATTATAAATATTTTCTGTCTTGCCGTCGATTTTTGTTGTTGTTTTTGCTTTGTTTTCATAATTTACCTGAATCTTCAGCTTTCCGCTCTTGCCGACCAGATCATTTGGATCTGTTTCTACACCATCCAGAAAATATTTAAGCTTTACAGATACCGGAAGTTCTTTGCTTGTAGTACCCTGATAATAAATATCGGAACCGTCTGCCTGCCAGCTCTGCTTTTCACAAGACTTATCAGAACTGCCGCCATGCCTGCTGCCATTCCT
>ERZ838577.3359-NODE-3359-length-15403-cov-12.798606_pt1 | contig 15403 bp, 20 predicted proteins | sample MGYA00519682_ERZ838577 | MGnify/ENA primary metagenome ERZ838577 (study PRJEB31850, sample SAMEA3708838) | human gut metagenome | biome: human gut; feature: human-associated habitat; material: faeces | place: China | collected 2014 ...
GCTTACTATATGAAAGTCCATCTTTCAATAATCTTTCTCCAACTACTTTAGAATCTGCCGACGCACCGTTAATTGTAAGTGTATTGTCTACTACAGGAATAGTATTCCACAAGTCGTACAGTGTACTATCAGTGAATAGCATGAATTTGATATTAACAGTGTTCGGTACACGTAAAGTGTTATCAATTCTTACTATAGCTGAGTTAATAACATCAGAAGTTGAACCACCTTTAGGAAGTGTCATTTTGTTCAAAGAGATTTTTCCGGGTTTAAAATCAATGTTGCCCCCATAGCATACATTAGCATTATTCCAATCATATGCAGACGATAGCCATAATGAAAGAGAATATCCGCCGACAATTCCAGTGTTTCTTGCATCAACTAAATAATAAACGTCTAGTGTGTCAGTTTTTGGATTGTCTATTGGAATAGTAAATCTAGACGTAACTCCAATTAAATGAGTATTTGTGCCTGTTTCTGCCTTATTATAGTTATCAAAAGAAATATATGAAGTTCCATTTACATCAGTTTTACTACTGATTGCGGAACCTTTATAGAATGCAGACTCACTAAACTGCTTACTATATGAAAGTCCATCTTTCAATAATCTTTCTCCAACTACTTTAGAATCCGCGGCGGCATTTTCTACCGTCAACGACTTATCAATCGGCGGATTGGATGGATTCGTGATATTAGATGTTAGCCATGTTGATACCTCATTGCTTACAGTAGGTTTTAATAAATTCAGAAGTTCGCCGCTGTCTTTCATTTCTTCTATTTTCTTGTTGACTTCTGTCTGAATATTAAGATTGGTAAAATACTGATTGACAAAATCATATAACGCCTTGTAACTTTTTACAAGTTCGTCCTGTGCGTCAAACATTTCTTTTACCGTTTTAAACAGCACAACGAATTTGTTTTCTAGACTCAACGTCCCGTTAAAATCATACGGAATCCCCCGCACATTTGCTACAACTTCACAAGCCTGCGTAATCATCAGACCGAAATCCGGTAACGTAGGAAAATCTGGAATCGTTGGTTTGTCTGCCATTGCTACACCTCCTTAATAAAATTGATAGAACAACTCTTTACAATCGTCGCATATACGCTTGTTAAGATTAAGGATGGTATCTCGGAATCTCTGAATTTCTATTGAGTAACTTCCGTCAAAGCCTTCATCCTCAATCGTATCATTATTATCTGCATGATACGTGTCATTGCTATTGGTTTTTGTTGTATTCTCTCCATTGCTTACCGCACTATTATGGATGGTATTCTGTCCTCGATCCATCGTAGACGCATAATTCGTTCCGGCGAAATTAATCTGCGGATTGTCAGAGTGAATATTTTGTGTGTCGTTATTTGTATCAGCTGACGTTGTGTTTTTCGCTGTGCTGTCTCCCGAGATCACACCTGTTCGTATATCGTCTTTTGTACTCGTTACTTTTCGTGTACTCTTATGAGTAATAAGCGGGTTGTATTCAAAAGTAATACTTCGGTACAACTGTTCATAGTATGGCATATTAACTGTAAGTATCTTTTTCAGATGATACTGAAATTCACCAATTGTTTCTAACCCGATCTGCTCGCGGAAATACTGTAAACAGAACGTTTTTTCGAATGCCAGCTTTACAGCGGCATATTCCGGGGAATCGGCATCCGCATAGAAAGGAAAATCAAAATTGAACACCAACGCAACCGCTTTTTCGATCATACCGTCAATGTTTTGCTTTTCGAGGGGATGGATGACGTTATCGGCAATGACCAACTGTTCAATGGTATTCGTCAGGGTTTTGGTTCCGTAGTCATATTCAAGAAACATCATCCACCTCCTTATCATCTTCTTTGTTGCCAAAAAAATACGGTCGGTTAATCGGCGTTACCATCTTAGAATTAAAACGTACATGGATGTTCAGACCATACATATCATTAATAGCGTCAAGTCCTCTCTGAATGGTTGCCAGATTCCCATTTCTTGTCAACTCGATTTCTCCATCGTTGTAACTCGTTTCCGCGGAAACTAGCCGTTCCGGTTTTTCAACGCCGCTTGCTTCGATTCCGAGATCAGCTAGACATTCTGCTACTTCTCTCTGCGCGGCGGTGTCAAGTTCGTTAAAAATTGGCTGTACTTTCAGATCAATCGTATCAATTTGAATCTGTTTTCGCAGATCGTTTTTGGCTTTGATAAACGGAATGTTTTTTACCCATTTTTGAATAAAATTGTCAATGGATAACTTCTGTGTGCTATCCCCGCTGATAACTACTGGTGTCCTCTGCTGTATTACATTAACCCTTGTTGACGCTTTTTTCTCCGCCAAACTCTGCGCGTGCAGAATAATGCTTAGAATTTCCGGCACGGCAAAAGGTCGGGCGAAAATCAGCGCGCTTTCTTCCTTATCTGTCTGTTCATAATACTGACCATTCATAGCATAGGCAATCCAATCGGTCGGGATACCATAAATATCCGGTTCCCCAACCAGATTAACACCGAAAACGCCGAAAAGTCCGGTGATCGGCTCTTTTTTGAACAGGCACATTCCCTGCCATAACAAATAGGAGTTGAGCATCCGTGGCGGAATCTCATCCGGCAACCCGTCATACTCATAACGTGATAAGGCAAGATTTACGAACTTGTCAAAAAAGTGCCGGAAATATAGTTTTTCTTCCGGTGATGTGTTCGGGTTATTTTCCCATTGTCCCCAAACTTCTTTGTTGCTCACCCGATACGGGTTATTATACATGATATCACCTCCTTAATCATTAGAAAGACCATAGTTTCCGACATCGTCTGTATGCCAGAACGTAACGCCGCGGTTAAACATCGCCTGCAAAAAGTTGATGTCATCAGTGACGCACGCTCCATGTAATCCGCAATTAACCGTTTTGACAAAATTCCAGTTTGACCGCCCTGTGATATTCGGCACTTTGATTCTATGCGTTGCATATCCGTACATGGTGAAATAATCGTCAATTACTTTCGCCATTTCCGGAGTTACACACATGGTCTTTAATGCAATCGTATTACTAAAAAGTGCAGTCTGAACATAACTTCCAGTAGCACTTCCTTTTGCTGTAGGCGGAATTAAATCGTGTTGCTCCATCTGTGCTGAAATATTTTCGCCAAACATAAAATTGCTTACTGTCTGACCGATACTGCTTTCGATGGCTTTTCCGAAATTACCGCTTAATACGTTTGCAATGGTTGATACAACACTTTTTCCAGTATCAATATACTGCTGTTTTGTCTGATAATCCCATATAGGTTGAGACTGTGCCAGCCAGGCTTGATAAGCGTCATTTGTCCACGCGCAGGTAGGAAAATTACTATAAGTAAATGCATATGGCGTATTATCAGTAGGTTCATTTTTGTAATTTATTGGATATACGTATATAGACGGAATATTTAATTTTACGCCTTGTGCGCCAAAAACTATTTTTTGGTTTTTGAAGTATTCGAGTCGGTACGCATATTGTGTTCCATCGTGCGCATCTGCAATTAAATACGAAAATGGATATTGAAATAGTTTTTTATTTTTTGGAGTATAGCCAGCTAGCGTTGTTGGGAAAGCCATGGTAAAGTTTTGCGGACTTGCAGAAAAGCACAAAGCAGGTGCTTGAAAAATGGATACAATAGCGTCTGCATTTCCGCTTTTAGCATAGGCTTGAATTTTTTGTTTCATAGTAGCAAAATCTGTAGTGTTAAAATAAGTCAAACCAGACATTATTTTTTGATTTAATTCCGGTTCCAATGCAACTCCATTTTCATCCGCACTGGCAATAAGACAATAGTTCATAAGACCGAAACCCATGCCAGCGGAACCATTTACAATGTATTCTCCAGTTTCCAGATTTTCGGGGACTAGATTCGCACCTACTGCGTCATCTGCTTTCGCAACGTGTTCTCGCTCTACATAGCACGGTTGAAGTACCGCATCGTAAAAACTGTTTTGAAAACGATCGGGTTCGAAATAAATCTTGAAACTACCGTCACTCAACCATTCTACCCGCGTCACAAATCCGAAATACCACTCTTCCGTATAAGGTTTATTCTGAAACGCAATATAATTGCACTTTAAAAATTCGCTCTCATTCCCTTTTCCTTTATAAGTCAGTTCTCCCCATCTCACGGGCGCGGATTGCTTAAAAATATGAATTGCTTTTTCTCTTACATGAGCCAGACAGCCAGCTTTTCCATTTTCATAATAACGCACATGTTCATAGTCATTTCCCCATTCAATCCCACTTGCTAAAATTACCTCTGTCTGCGGGGAAACAGCCGCCACATTTTCCTGCGGCGGCATCGGAATGAAATTATCCATGTTTCCTCCCTCTTACTTAATCTTTCGTAAAGTAAATGGTTGCCGTTTTGGAAGAATCGCAACGACTGGTGATCACAACTTTAACACTATCTGTTTTATTTGCTTTCGGTTTCAAATTCTTTTCATCTTTTGCAATTCGAAGAATTGTTGTACCCGGAATAACAAACGTATCGGAAGAAGAGTTACCCTCTACTTTTACGTCAATCGCTTTATCAGCTACCCCTATAGAATTAACTGAAAAACTTCCACCGAAGTCGACATCTGTTCCAGCTTTCACCAGTCCCACGTCACTTGCGGTAATGGAAGAAACATTAACCGTCTCGGTCGTAAACACGATGATCGGATAAAACAGGGAATAAGAGAACATCTCTTTTACTGTATACGTACTATTCCAACGCAGTCCGCGATTAACGTTATCCTGTACCATCATGCGGTACTGTTCTCGGATTTTGAAGAACCGTTTGTCAACCAGTACAGCCACGATACCCTCAGCATCGTTAAAGTTATCAATTAAAACCTGCTGTGCTTTCGGAATCATCCGGTCGAGATTGTACGCGCTTGCATAACTGTCAACGTTCATCGCGGCTTTGGTATCTGGGTCGACAAACAGAAGAATGGTATCTTCTTTTGCCGCCGATGTCGCGCCTGCAAAGTTGTACAGTGGGTTCGGAAATTGAATTTTATCAATATAAGACTGAATCTGTTTTGCAAGCGCATTGGCACTCGCCTGGTCAGTAACCGGGTCTACGTGTACCGGATAAATATGACCCGCGCGCTTTGCAGATGCAATCAGTTCTTTTGCCGTGGTAAACTCATCCCAGTTACAAGCGGAAACGACACTTTCCACTTTTGCCTGCACTAAACTTCTGAGTCCGTAATCATCGAGAAAAGCGCCGCGCATATCCTCAAACCAGATCGTCACCGGATAGTCGTTGTTAAAATTGATGACATGATACAGCGCCATGATATAGCTGTCATAAATGGCGGTAGCATCTTCGATACTGATGTTGGCATTGTGCGCGTAACCCTGCGCAAAGTTTACGTAAACCTCCTGTTCACCGTTTCCATACGGCATGGCGTTACTGTTTAACACTCTAAGCGGGTTGCGGAACGCTTCGGTACTGATGGACTGGCTGGCAATCAGATTGACCAGTGCCGGAACAAGTTCGTTTCGCGCCATCGGGTTGTAAGGGTCAGTCAGAGTTTTCGCAATATCGGCGATATTATCGCGAGTTGCCACCGGGACTCGGTCACGATAGTCAACACTCATGGTCTGGCGCACGGCATTCAGCATATTAATATTTGTCATATCAAGTTTTTCTGCCATATTTTCATTCTCCTTTTCCGCTCATGATGAGCTGAGACATATCAAGATCATTGATACTTGTTGCGGTTTCGTCCGGTTTCTGCGCGTTTCCGCCAAACTCGGTTACTTTTGTGATACTTCCACCGTGGGAAAGATCAGACCAGCGGCTTTTGATTTCTGCGACCGCGGAATCATACTTTCCGCGCAGTTCGTCCCGTTCCGCAACCAGCGCGTCACGTTCGGACATCAGCGCTCCGATATCGGTATCTTCGGTTTTGATTTTTTCGCTGATGGCGGCGATCGCGTCGCCATGCGTTTCAATGTTTCCAATATCGGCTACAATTTCTGTCCAATACTCTTCAAGTGTCATGTTAATACCTCCTTTTTAAATTGGGATATAACCAGATCGGCATTTTATGCCGTTTTGGTTTCATTGGGTGGGGCGGCTCGGGCGGTTCCGGTTGTCCAGTGGACAGATACCGAAATACCATAATCGCATTGTTTAATCTTTCAGAATCGGATAAATAGCGGTTCCCCACAATCCATCCGGTAATTGCAGAATCTTTTGCGTGTTCGGAAATATAATTGAAGCACTCGTGCGCTTTTTCCTGCCGAAAAGCTAGCGTTCCATCGTCACTGATACCCTCCCACCCTTTCATATAGGCGGCGGTCAATGCGTCTAGATCGGTACTGTCACTGTGCAAAAACGCTTGCAGGTTTTCGTAAGCACTAGCGGCTCCTACGGAATACCATACGTTTTCATAGATTAGATATTCTAACTGTGCGTTTCCATCGTCCCTGCTGTACCCGTTTGCGTCAATCCAATTAAATAACTGCGTCCGCCGATTGGTGTCTGCGTTATCCGTCCATTGTCCCAAACCATAACCGGGAGAACCGACAATCGTACCCTGCCACAAACCCGGATTAATGGTTGATTCCTGCCAGAAGTTGCCGCAGATGGCGGCAATCACATACTGGCTGATTCTGCTTTGTACCTCAACTGGGTATCGGTACAGATACGTCCAGGCACTATAGGGCGACACAAACGTATTGATGGACACCTGTCTGTCCAGTGGGTAGCTATCGGTGTGCGCCCCCATGGTATACCCGCCGCCGTCTGCCGGGTCATATACCATTTCGGTATGCCCGGAACGCCACAAAATATCGCCTTTTTTCCAAGGCTGGTTTGCGGTTCCTTTCTGGAATCCCGCACCGATCAGATACCCGTCCATGCTCCGAGTGGTAAACCACGGGTTACTTGCCAAAAAGCCGCCGACGGTACAACAATAACTCATAAGCGACGAACAATCATAGTACGTAATACCTCCGACCGTTTGCCCCTCGCGATAAGTTTGTGAGTAACCAACGTTCGGTGCATTACAAATTTCGATACAAGTGTTGTACGCAAGTGTCAGATCAGCCACGGGTCAGTCCCTCTTTTGCAACGTAACCAGTATAGACGATTCCATTGACAACCGCTTTTACAAGATACCACTCATTTGTATAATACCCGTAGTTTCTAACACCGGTTCCGGTAGGCAACGTCAAAATGACCGTTTTGTCCATCCCCGCACCAACGCGCAGATTGTAACGATCGTTGGTATGATAGGCTCCGGCAATTTTCCGGTCAAAACTACGTGCGGACTCGGTCTTGATGCATTTCTCAATAGGTTTCTGCGGTTTTTCGTTTTTTACAACATACCGATAATGCACGGTATTTCCATACGGCAGATCATAATAAGACCGCACGCAGATTTCTTTTCCGGTCTGATCTCCCGTCTGACCATCAATCCCGCCGTTTTCCGACTGGCTGGCGTGGACGATGCGGTTCGCGTCAACCGACATCGTTACATGATGACCAGCCGCAAGGTGGATATCACCGCGTTTCCACGGTTTACCGCATTTCACAAAACCAGCGTTTTCCAACTGTTCACCTAGATTTCTAGTTGTACTGTAAATGCTGACCGGACAACCAGCTTTTGCAAGTGCAGTCCCGACAAAAGAGGAGCAGTCATAATCGGGACTGTTCCGGTGTACCTGTGAGTACCCGTGCCGATCATCGGCGGCGATTTGTTCCGCCCATGCAACTGCTTTTTCGATTTTATTCATTCGTTTCACCTCCTAAGTGCTGGCAAAGTGAATTAATTGCAGTCGTGTTCGCTTCTACGCTTTTCCGCAGTTCTTCCATCTCTTCCTTGTGTGCGTCTTTTTCTTTCACCAGATACCAAAAAAGTGCGCCGCAACAAACAATTGGAAAACCGAGACTTCCAACTAACTGCGTTACCATAGTTACATCCATGTTTCTACCTCCTTATCCTGCCATTTTAACCAGTCCTCAATTTCACTTAATTTATCACACATAATAAAATTATGAATGAATCGGACTGGCGATTTACTGTTATAAGAGTTGCCATCCATGAAAAAATAATCCCATAAGTAACGGATATGAGATTCATAATTTTCATGAGGGACAATGATCAACGTGTCTTTTTCGTCCCCTTTATAGCGTACCGTATAAGCAAGATAAGCATTTTCTTTTTTCATCATTCCGACAATCATATTAAAAACGATACTTGCCATCTTTTCTCCTTTCTTCCTGTCCATTAAAACAAGGAAACCTTTTGACCTGCCAAGGACAGGGCGGTTTACTCAACCGTGGCAACCCCTCTGAAAAGGTTTCCCCGTATTTTCATGATACCTCTTTTCTGTCCGTCTGTCAAGTACATTTTCCGTCCCACGCGGACTATTTATAAAGATCAATCCCCAGCAACTCAAGTGCCATATCTTTGCTGTCAAGATCATCAAATCGCAAGTATGCTTTTTGGTACGCTTCTAATAGCCTTACAAATAAATAATCGTAGTGATCTAGCATAACTGTATGCTGTGTGTGATCCCCGTCACGAAAAACAGCAATGTAAGTACAAGACGGGTTGCTTTTATGTGTAATATAAATATAACCGTCTTCGTAATAATCATAAACGCCATAACTTTTTCCGTTGTGCTGAATGGTAAACAGATACCTCGACCGTCCGGTCGGTTTCTGCACAAATACAGCATCATCAATTAGCATCTGATCTCCTACGCTCATTGTTTGCAGATAGTGTCCGCCGCGGAATGCTTTCAGAGCCGGGTTATTCAACATTGCCTTACTTGCGCTGTCATTATGTGTAAATTCGCAGACAAACCCACTTCCATGCATCATTTTGGTGTCTTTCTGGTATCGTCTGTGGATGCCGAAAAAAACAAAATAAGGATTGAGTAACGATATATTATTTGATGCCATCACGAGCTTAAACCATCGGGACTGACTTCCGTTTCCACGGCTGATCGTTATTAATAATGATTGCATGATTTCACTCTCATGCGGAAAGTATTTACCTTGCTCCGTGCAAAATTCGTCAAAAAATAAAAAATAAACGTCCCTAAAATATGGAGATAATTTTTTCACGCTGTCCATTTTACTTGCAAAACTAAATGCGCATCCGAACGGCTCACCGTCTAGAAAATATCGCACCACATTTCCATTTTTATCTAGATTTTTATAGGTAATCACACTACCTAATTTTGGATATTGTTGTAACATATCGGCATACATCGCCGCCGCTCCCGTCATTTCCCCTTTTGTCCGAAAAATCCATCCGGTCTGCAAACCATATTCTTTGCACAAGATACAACTCGCCGCGGCAAACGCACTGGTCTTTCCGGCACTACGGTTAGAACACGTAATTGCCACGCCTGCGAACTCCCCGTCCACGTCCGGCTCCGTAAACAACCGTATCGGGTTGTAATACTGAATCGGCTTTCCATCATCCGATACCGATTCAAATTTCACACCATAATCTGCAAAAAGTTTTTCCCATTTGATATCATTCCAAAAAATCATTGTTTCACGTGAAACATTTTGTTTCACTTCCTCCTTTCTAGCATTTCCACAACCCGCGCACCGCGTCACCGACAGTTACCGCCAGTTCCCCGCCAGCAAAACTGCATGCAATCTCACAGTTATCGCACGATGATCGCACGTTTTTGACTGCGGATGGACGGCGGGTAAGGGCAGAGCTTCGCTAAGTATAAAAAAAGCTACGCTGGAAAACGTAGCTTTTTACACGTATGGAATGAAGTTTTTATAACACAAGATATAGTAACAATCAACTACAGGTAAACTAAATCTTCAAGTTACCGTCCGCCAGTCGGGGCGCGTACCCAGTTCATGGTTACTTATTCCATAAATGGGTTAAACTTTTCGGTATCACCGAACTTATGAACGTTTACCGCGGAAAGGTATGCGGTGAATCCCTTGTCGCGACGGAACTTGCTTTCTCCGATAGAGATGAACAGGTCAACTACTGCTCCTTTGCCCAGTTCGTCAACACTCGAAACGGTGTCGCTCTCTACGCAGTCCTCGTAAAAATCTACTTTATATTTGGTCTGCGCTTTTACGTAAAGTTCAGCTTTGTCGGTTTCTTTTGCAGGAATCCATTTTGATTCTGCGGCGGCATCTTCGCCAAACTCTTCGATGATTTTTTCAAAAATGGCTTTCTGCTGATCGGCAGAGATAGACGCGGAAAGAACACTTTTTCCGTCTTCCTCTTTTGCGTATTTAACAGTTACGTTGTTCAGTATCATTTTCGCTTTGCTCATGATTTCGTTCTCCTTTTTGATTTAATTTGTTATGCAGAACCGCGGCGCGTTGCTTTGATCGGTTACGTCTTATCTGGACTATTCCAGACCGCGGGTTGTGCGTTGATTAATCGTCCAGTCTCTTTGATTCGGCAAAAAACTGTTCGTCCGGCATCTCGTAGCGGGCGGATACCGTGTCAATTAAGACGCAAACGGAATCTTCCGGCAGTCCTGCCGAGATGACAGCATCTTTTTTGGCTTTCTGCGATTTTAATTCTGAGTCAGACTCGAAAAAACCGAGTTCCTGTCTTGTTTTTCTGTCAATGACAGCGTACTGCCATTTTTCAATTTTTGTGCGTACCATGTTTTTTTCTCCTTTACTTTATGTGGTTATTATTTATTACAAGTATTATAATATCACTATTCTATCAGAAAGTCAATACTTTTTTAAATAAGAAAAAGAAAAAATATATCCAAAAATAAAAGCAGAATAGCAAGGTCTATTTCCTCTTCGTGCAAAGCACAGATCGTTGCGATTAAAAGTAACATAAAAAAGATAAAAAATCTCATTTTATTCTCCTATTCCGGTATCACTCCGTCTTGAGAGTTTACCAACACTTCATAGTATTCATTTGATACTCCTAAGGTATAAGTTGTATCAATAATTCCGATGTTACTTGCTGTCAAAATTTCTTCCCCGTTTACTTTGATGTAATGCGGTTTGGTGTTATTAAAGCAACTGATCGTTCGTCCGACATTTTCCATTCTGCGGCAGAGACGGAAATTATTACAGCACTTTATATTTTCCGCGCCTAATTTTTTGTTCATGCCAGCGACCGTAGACGTAAAACGCACGGGGTCTTTGCCGGATTGTGCCGCTTTTTCGTCCCATTCAACGCCGCAGTATTTTTTCGCGCCAAGGGTCTTAAACTGGATATAGAGGTCATCCATATCCCAAACGCCGAGAATATAACGGTTGTCACCAACGTCACAAAACGCAGGAATGTCATTATCAATCGCACGTTTTTCCAGTATTTTGTTTTTGGCTTCAAATTCTGGAATGTGTACGTCCGGATGTAAAAACTTGATACTATCGGTGTCGCAGTACACGGCATCCATTCCAACCACGTCCAGCATATCTTGTAACTGCTTTCTTGCGTGGGCGGTAACATAGATTCCCCATTGATAGTGCAAAAAGCTGTTTTTTCCATCATAGTACGTTTTCAGTGCTTTTTCCGCATCTGCTTTTTCCCGATGCCATTCTCCCGTAAAAGCATCCATTGCCCATTCGTCATGCAAAAGATCGGTAACACACATTCCGAACGTGCTGTTTAGTTTATTCTTAGATTTCATATATTCATAGACTTTATCGGGATTTCCTTTCAACTGGCTTTTTGCGATAAAAAATGACATCATCGTTTTACGCATACTTTCCGGTAATTTTCCGCGCGCGGCTACGTAGCACTCCGAGACGGTAAAGAAATCATAGTCGTATTGATTTTTTATGATCGACAAGTCAATTTCCGTCATTGCTATTTCACAGCAAGCAATAGACAATACGCGTCCATTATCAATCACACAATCTTTCCCGTGCTTCTGACACTTTGACAGCGGGATATACGGGACTGGGATATTTTCTTTAATACGCAAGTTGTCAAATTGTACCCGCATGATAACACAACGTGTAGCACACAAGTTGTCAAACTGTCCCTGCGTTTTGATCTCAACCGCCCGAAACGCACTCATGGGATAGTAACCCATTGCTATCTGCGCGGGGTAGCTACTGGAAATATCCATGCTTCCCATTACGATTGCGTTTTCCCCTTTTTTCGCGGTGATCGTGTGTCCCGCGTGGATGCGGTTAGCGTGCGTGTTGCCGCCGCGGAAAGCATCTTTACAGAGTCTATATTGCGCTAACGTTAATGCTAGATCGGTAAAGACTTCCGGATAATAACCTTTATCTGATTGCATAGCACGGCGAAATTCGCGGCGGACGTAGCCTGTCGAGGTAAGGGGGATTTCTGCTAGATTATCCTCTTTTCGTAAGGCGCGGATGCATTCACACAAGCCGCGAACATCGTTATAGCAATATCCCTGTTCAACGTCCGTGAGAGGTGTTGTTGGTGTACGTAGTTTTTTGTAATCATACGTATCAACCAGTTTATAATGGGTTACACCCTCACTGTTTTCACAGAATTTCGCAAGACTCATGTTGCTAAGAAAATACGAACACCGGAACTCAATCCCATAACGATAGGAAAAACATTTCATTACTTTGTGAGCGCCACGCGCAAAAATTTCCGAAAACTCAATGAAATCTTTCATAAACTGGAATTCATAGGAAAGATTATGTACGTAAAAAACTGCACGTTTTTTATCCGATGTTTGCAAGTATAAATGCAGTTTTTCACAAAAAGAAAGAAACTCATTCCATGTGCGTCCGAAACATACGGTATCTTTCATGCAAAACTGCCACTGATACATGAATGCCGTCCCTTTTACTACTTTTTCCCCGGTTTTGTTATAGCGCGCGTAATCCAGCTTTTCCAAAGTAGTTGTCTCGATGTCAAACGCCATTTCCACATCGTAGTAAACGGTCGGATTTTTCTTTCTGCCGCGCTTGCGGCATTCGCGCAACGTCTGGAAAGATGAAAACGGGAAATCATCAATACTGTAAATTGTTTCACTTGAAACATTCTCTTTTCCGTCTAGAATAACAGGAACTTCTAAGTTATACATTTTTTCACCTACTTCAATTTTAGACTATTTTCTGCAAAAAGTTCTTCTTCTGTGATGTAGCCGTCCAGATACTCTTTATACTCTTCCATAATATCTTCGTAATCATAAGTATTATCACTCATTTTCAGAAGAAAATCATCAATGATCTGATTTGAGTCTAACTCTCTTCTCAGACTCTTCTTATATAAGTTGGATGTCAAAAAACGATATAAGTCCTTGTAATTGCTTTCGTCAACGTTCCCAACAATTTTCCCAGCCTTGTCAAAACGCCGTTGCAATTCAGCTATTCTGTACCCCTCCAACGTTGTTTCCGGTGCGTTCAAAAACGCAACCATGATATCCCACTCCTGCCGGAGAGATGCATCCGATCGTTTTACGCCTTTCAAAAAGCGATCTTTTGACCTCCCTTGTGACGCAAAAAATTCTTTTACGCGTCCGTACGCCCATTGGTCGCGAGCGTGAATTTTTTCCAGTTTGGCAAGGCGGCTGTTTGCCGCCTGCGCAACGCGTGGAAGTTCGCGTTTGATCTGGTCGAGGGAGAGATCAAGTTCCTGGTAGATACTATAATCCTTTGATTGTGCCATTTATTCGCACCCCCTAATAAAAAGTTTTAATTTACCGGACTCAATTTCGAAACCTAAAACTTCCTCATACATGAAGTTTTCTTTTCTTTCACTGTAGACTTTTGCGTAATCCATGGTAAATTCCCTTACTAATACGTAATATTCTTCATTAAAAATGGTAACACTAGCATAAATTTCGACTCCTAAGCACTTCATACCGCGATACATTTTTACAAAATCTTTTACTCTCATGATGAGACCTCCTTAATATAAACAGTGTTCTCCATTTTCTATCGTATACAATGGACACAACGTACAATTATCGTTAGCAGAACAGATAACGCTGTGAGAAACTTCTACATAGTACGCTTTTAAAGCGTAACGTGTAGAATTTTTGTTATGCAAGTTTACGGTAAAACCTACTCCGAAATTGCCTTTGTAGGGCAACGGATTACATAACGCACCCACCTTTACGTAGCCATTCGTAAGAGACGCGTGATCATATGCGTAAATGTGAATGTTTCCATCCCTATCTTCTTTTACATATAAGGGTATATCCTCCTTTTTTGCGGGTACGGTATACAGTTTTTCTAAATCTAAAACTTTCATATAGTAATTTCCTTTCTGCCCGTTACGCCGATAGCACAGCAAATGTAATTAATATTCAACTTCTTCTCCAAAAAATTCTCTATATAAAGAGTCATAATTATACCATGCAGTCTGCATCTTTTCTGCTGGCACGCTACTCATGCCGAATACTCGTCTATAGATTTTGTATATTTCCCAAGAATCTTTGCATTTCTTCGCTAAATTTTCTTTCATTTCTGATGCTGTCATTGTTAGATACCTTTCTCCCCGTAACGCCGATAGGTCAGCGTGTTATTTATTATATAAGGTCAAAAGTTTCCTTGTCGAATCTAACATATCCAGTCTCATATGCCAGTTCATAATATTCTTCGCACTCGCGGCAAGAATACTGCTTAGTATACGGACCTTTAAACACTACATATTTTTCGCTACTACCATCATCTGAATACAAGCATAATACGTCCCCCGTTACACTGAATCCCGGATTCATCTTTTCAAAAAAATCTTTCTCATCCTTTGATAATTCGTTTTTCATAAGAATAATTTTAATCATTGTGAGTTCCTCCATTTTTTAATGTTATCTATTGCAAGACATCTTGTAAGTAGCAAATATTTCCGGTCTAAGATCTGAGTAGTAATAAAAAGCATCTTCCGAAAAATGTTCTCCATTTACTATTTCTATTCCATTTTCATAGATGGAAAAGAAAATTTCACTATTTTCTTTCATAGCTTGTGAACAGAAAGTTTTTACTAATCCATTTGCTGTTAATAATGACTCAACTTTATATCTGATAATCTCTTTTCCATATTTTGTTACTACAACTTCATAGCCACTTTGTCTCTTAATTTCTTTCATTTTGTTTCCTCCATTTTCTATTTTGTATTATTGGTTTTCTTGTTTATAAGTCAATTCCAAACTCTTTTAATACATCTTCAAAAGATGAATCCAATTCACAGTATCTCTTAATAAATTCAGCACTTGAGCATGGAGATAATTAAGATGCTACTTTCGCCATCAAATTTACTTTCATATAAGAAGATAACACTAGCAGTAAACCCTCACCAACTTCATTAATTTTTCTCATCTTTTTGTCCTCCATTTTTATATTATTGGTTTTCCTTGTTTCTGATATTACAATACCACTTTCTAGAAAATATGTCAATAATTTTCTAGAAATTTTTCTAGAAAAATATCATTACATACATAATCACGCCGCGCCCGTGTCCGCCACCCGGAGGGCAACCGCGGAGCGGTGACCCCGCAAGGG
>ERZ838577.3363-NODE-3363-length-15383-cov-2.472208_pt1 | contig 15383 bp, 13 predicted proteins | sample MGYA00519682_ERZ838577 | MGnify/ENA primary metagenome ERZ838577 (study PRJEB31850, sample SAMEA3708838) | human gut metagenome | biome: human gut; feature: human-associated habitat; material: faeces | place: China | collected 2014 ...
ATGTTCCCAGCGGAGGAGATCTGGATGCCAGTATGACACCGCAGGAATACCGCGACACCCACCGCAGATAGCGGCATGCGCGTCTGTTTGCGTGCATTTTTCTAAAGCAATATATCAAATTCTAATACCATATCATGGAATGGCGTATTAATTTTGCACTGTTCAAAATGCGATTCCATGATACCATCGAAACTTAATCTTACAGGAGCGATACTTGCCGTATGGGCCGCATTGTCAGCACCGGCAATGACCGCTCAAAATTCGGTACCTGAGCCATATGAGCCTCTCAGCGGCTGCACTGCCGGGGCCCAGCTGCAATATTCCCCCGATCCTCTTTCCGGATATGTATGGGAGAACCCGCAGGCCACCGACAAGCTGCAGATATATGAACTTAAACCTAAGGCTATCATCTGCGACAAGCCGGAGAAGATGACTGTCACCTCCGGCGACAGCTTCACAGCCCGGGGAGGATGCAACGTGCGTTTCGACTTCGGTGTGGTAAGCCCGGGATGGCTCGAGATCGATTGCGCCGGAGGGCTGCCGGAAGGAGTGACATGCAGCATCAGCGAGCACAACGAGCCGTCGCGCATGAACGGAACGTCGCAGTCGCAGTATAAGACAAAAGTTCCCGTAAAATATGGCGACAGCTACCGCCTCGAGCTTAACAACGCACTCTACGAAGGGGTGCGCTACGGATGGGTACATATACCCGCGACTGCAGGTGAGGTGAATATCACAAACGTGCGCCTCGTATGCCAGGCAAAACCGGCCAATTATCTCGGATCGTTCGAGTGCGACAACACCATGCTGAACCGCATATGGTACACGGGAGCATACACCGTGCGCACCAATCTGCTCGAGAACTGTTTCGGAGCCATACTCATGGAGCGCGGCGACCGCTTCTCCTGGACAGGGGACGCCTACATCTCACAGGCTGCCGCACTGGTGGCTTTCGGCAACTACGACTTCATCAAAAAGAACATCGACCATACTTCGAACCAGTCCAACGGCATTTTCAGCTACGAGCTGTACTGGGTGCAGAGTGTAATAGACTACTACAACTATACCGGCGACACCGAGTTTCTGAAAAAATACAAGACAAACATTTACAACAAACTCGCCAGAGCCAGGAACAACTGGGGCGCACACCCCAATCTGAACTATTACGGATGGGACGAACGCCTCGGGGCAGGATTTGAAAACGGAAGCTGCGACGAGAACCAGCTCGCCTACAAGATGCTGTGCATACAGACATGGCGTATGGCGGCCGACGTGATGCGCCGGATCGGGAACACCCGCGATGCAGACAAATATGACGGATTCATAGAGAAATATTCCGCCATGCTCGAAGAGGACCGTTCTTGGATCAACAATCTCGCGCTCTTCTCCGCTACTGACGCCATCAACGCAGGCACACTAACATCCGACGAGATACCTGCAGTATGGGACAAAATCTTCTCTGACCGTCTCCAGAGACTTTCATACTCCCCTTTCAACCAATTTTTCGTGCTCAACGCCATGTCGCGGATGAACCGCCACGGCGAGGCGCTCCATACCATAGACGACCTGTGGGGAGGAATGATACGCTACGGAGGCACCACATTCTTCGAGGTATACCGCCCGTCGTGGAACGATTACGCGCTCGCTGAAAACGATCCCGTGCCCAACTGCCAGGTAGGTTTCACAAGTCTCACCCATCCGTGGAGCGCAGGTATCACCAAATGGCTGTCCGAGGAGGTGCTAGGCATCAAGCCGGTAAAACCCGGATTCGATGAATTCAGCGTGACACCGCATCTCACATGCGGCCTCACACGCGTCAGCGGAACGGTTCCCCCCCCCAAAGGGGAGATAAGCTTTGCCATAGACACTCAGGCCGGAAGTTCGCGGCTCACTGTTCCGGAAGGGAGCGCCGCCGCAATGGCTATCCCCAAAATGGGAGCCGGAGTGACAGGTGTGAAAGTAGACGGCAACCCGGTGGAGATAGCCTCTGAAGACATATACTTCGCATATCTTCCCCAGATGGGCGCGGGAGAGCATGAAGTCAGCTTCGCATATACTTCCGCCATCGAATCTCCGGAACCGGTAGAGACCCTGCATTACCCGTATGAGAAACCTCTGGTTGCGGAAGACACCATCACCAAAGGTGACTGGAGAGGCAAATACGGGAAAGACGGTTATTTCCTTTTCAATTATGACGGCAATGATCTCCACCGCAGCAACCTGCCTGCCGGATGCAGCGTGAACATGCGCCTGGGAGGACAATACCGCTACCCCGGCACGGAACATGATCCCCGTTCCCTGCAGTCTCCCGACGAATGGGATCCGCAGCGCCAGGTCGGAGTGTTCTTCACACTTGATCCCGCTGACTGCCTCGAGACCATGACCCTCGACCTCGACTATCAGCCCGAAGTGCCTTACGATCTTTCGTTCTATTTCATCGACTGGGAAAGAGGCACGCGCCGAAGCGCCATAGAGATCTTCGACCTCAAGACATTGCAGATGATAGCTCCCGTACAGATAGTGCGCGAATACGGCTCAAGCCGGTATATCACACTGCGCATCGACCGCCCCGTGCGTTTCAGGGTGAACAATATCCGCGGCGACAACGCCGCCATAGCAGGCATGTTCTTCGACAAACCCGCCTCATCGCTCGGCACGTCTGCGATCGACAAAGATGTGGAAATCATACCCGGAAAAGGAGAGATCACCGTCAAAGCCACACAGGACAGCCTTGTGACGCTCCACAACATCTCAGGAGAACAGACCTTCTCCGGTATCGTACATCCGGGAACAACCACACTGTCCCCGATCGAGCAGGGGGTGTATGTGGTGAACGGACAGAAAATTTTGGTTAATTAGTCAAGTATATTTTTCGTCATTCCGCCGGTACGGTAGAATAACAGATCTCCGGGGAGATGTGCATACAGCTCCTCATTCTACTCCGACGGGAAATTAATGGACAAACATTCAGGTGGCCGCCGTACACTGAGGGATCAGCGTACGGCGGTTTTTGTCACCACCTCTCCGGTCCTGACGATATATATGCCCGCAACCAGGGGGCCACGCACCGGCTGACCTGAAAGAGTGAAATACTCCGGTAAAGCGTTTTCTGTGCCGCCATCCGTAAGCACTGCTGAAACCGACGCTCCCGACAGCTCCACACTCACAGTAAGCGGCATATCCGCGAAAGACTGCGTGAGATCGTCAGGACCGGGACCGAACGACACCATCCCCTGGGGAATGGAAATCACCATATCCTCATAAACGGAATTAAGCCCCGCCCCGGTAATGGCCTCACGCGTGTATCCCAGTGCGTGCATATGCTCCCCGCGCGACGTAGGCCACAAAGACTGACTTGACGCACCGGCCGCACCGACAGGAAGACATACAGCCTCCGCAGGGAGGATCCTCACCCACTGCGGATCCGTGATATCGAAAGTTATATAGCGCCCCTCCCCCCCCAATACGGTGTCTTCACCGGCTATAGAGGAAAACGCCGGCGAGGCATACGGTTCGACAAGACGCACACGGCATCCGTCCGCGCTTATCTGAGCGCGCACCGCAAAGCATTCGGCCTTCCCGGTATAGAGAGGCGAGATCCATCCGTCGGTAAAGAGAGCCTCACCGGCATCGCTCCATTGCTGCGTCTGCGCGGAAGCATGTGGAGCACCTGTAAATATCAGAAACAAAAAGACATGCAATACTGCGTGATATATCCTTCCCATGACAGAGAGGTAAATATGTGTTTATAAGACAGTGCTGCGCCGACACACGCCGCCGGTCACGCACCTGTCACACTGGTAAGAAGTATCGTTACAAGCACACCTGCCACAAGAGCATACGTGGCAGGTTTCTGAAACCCGTGGGCATGTGTCTCGGGGATCATCTCGTCGCTTATCACATACAGCATGGCACCCCCTGCCATCGCAAGCAACGCCGGAAGGAACATTCCCGATACAGATCCGAGCATATAGCCGATCCCCACACCCGCCATCTCGAGCAACGCTATGGCAAGCGCTATGACGGTGGCACGCATATAGCTCACCCCTACCATCAGCAGCGGAGTGACTATGACCAGACCCTCGGGCACATTCTGCAGGGCTATTGATATGGCCACGGCGTAGGCGTTAGACATGTTGTCCTCGTCAAAGACGATACCGGTAGCCATCCCTTCCGGAAGTTTATGGAGCGCGATGGCTATCACAAACATCAGTATCCGGTTTACAGAGCTGTCTGAAGCCCGGTGGCGCTCCATCTCCAGTCCGGACAGACGGTGGAGATGCGGGGTGACATAGTCAAGGGCGCCGATAAGAGCCACACCGGCCACTACTCCGGCTATGGGTTGCCACCACTGCAGCGGGGCAAGCCCGCTCACAGAGGGGATAAGCAACCCCACGATAGCGGCGGCAAGCATGGTGCCGGCACAGAATCCCATAAAAATGTCGTTCCATTTGTGTGGAATACGACGCACTGCCAGACCTATGGCCGAACCTATCAGCGAGGACAGGCCCAGTCCGGCAGCCGTTATCAGAACTTGTATCAGCACCTGCAGTTATTGATTATTCAGAATCAGAAAGGGAGTACCACTGTGCCGCTGTAGGCCAGCTGCACGAATACCACGATTATCAAAGCATAGAACCCGGCGAGCAGATCGTCGAGCATCACACCCCATCCGTTCGGGAAAGCCTCCATCCGGCGGCAGCCTAGCGGCTTGTATATGTCGATCAGACGGAAAGCCGCGAAACCTACAAGGGCGAGCACGGCGGTGTAGATACGGTGTCCCGGGATGGCTGCAAGCAAAAGCGGCATCCATGCGCCCACAAACTCGTCGATAACCACTGTGCGCGGATCCTCCCCCCAGTAGCGTTCCATGACACGCGACGTCCATGCACCCACCACCATAGTGATGGCTATCAATGCCAGTGTCACAAAAAACAGTGCCGTGACATCAATGAACAGATACAGCACATACCATATGGCCATAGCGAGGAATGCACCGGCGGTGCCGGGCGCACCGGGTACAAAACCTATGCCAAGACCCGTGGACAATATCACATGAAACCAGGGCGCCTCTCCGAGAGGATGATTGTTATTGTCGCTCATCGCAACTTCAATAAATTAATAAGTAACCTGTCAAAAACAGTTTATTTACGGGGCTTTACCTCGCGGCGCAGCAGGATCTCCGTGGGGAAGTGGTCGGAGAAACCGTTTAGGTACATGCCCGAGGCGAATGTGCGGCGGGGATATCCCTGGCGCGTTCCTTCGGTATCCTTGAGGAAGTCGAAATTGTTGACCATGGCACGTGTGAAATGCAGCGTATCAGCTCCGGTGTTCTGCTCGAGCAGAGTGCCGCTCACGATGATCTGGTCAAACAGGTTCCATGCACTGTTGTAGGCCAGTGTGCCGATACCCTTGTCAAGCAGAGACCAGAAAGGATTGAAGAACCCGTGTGGCGCCACACCTTTCTCTTTCTTGGAGGCGCCGAGCACTTTGGCACATGATTTGTCAAACGGATCATCATTGAGGTCCCCCATCACGATCACCCCTTCGTTCGGACGAAGGCTCCAGATGGAGTCAGCTATATGCTTGCACAGACCTGCCGCAGCCTCGCGCAAATACGACGACTGCTCCTGTCCGCCCAGACGCGACGGCCAGTGGTTCACGATAATGCTTACCGTATCCGAACCCATGCGGCCTGTGACACACATCTGGTCGCGGGTGCGGAAATTGGGATTGTCTGGAATTGTAAGGGTGGTGTTTGAAACGCTTATAAACTTGAAATAACGCTCGTTGTAAAGAGCGCCTACATCCACGCCTCGCCTGTCGGGAGAATCATGATGCACGATACGTAGATTCCACGGCTGACGTCCCTCTGAGCGCAGACGGTCATCCACCGCCTTCACAAGATCCTCAAGCACCGAGCGGTTCTCGATCTCCGACACACCGATAAAAGCCGGGCCGTTGGGAGTGGTGGGGGTGGTAAAGGATGCTATGGCACGCGCGAGGTTCTCTATCTTGTTGCGGTATTTCAAGCCGTTCCATTTCTTGGCTCCGGCAGGAGAGTATTCCAGGTCGTAGGTTCCGTTGTTGTTGATTGTGTCGAAGAGGTTCTCCAGATTATAGAACGCTACACCAAACACCTGATACTTTTTCTTCTGCGCCTGGTTGTCCTGAGCCGAAAGAGCCGCGCAGAAAACCATAGCCAGAACTGATAGCAGAAATATCCGTTTCATCTATTGGGTATTGAATTAAGTTATTGACAGTATCGTATCCTCCATTTACAGGAGGAAAGGATGTCAAAATTACTCATTTTATCGGAATATGCCCTTAAATCGCCCGATTTTTTTCACATGCCGGGATACTATACGACGCCGAGAGCCACTATAACCGGCCCACATCCCTCTATTTCCGGCATGGTCATCACCTCATATTCCGAGCCACGGAGAGTGACACGCGCCCTCCCGCATCGGCAGAACATTTCGGCATCTGGAAGGGGAATATCCCTCAGCGGCAGCCCTGCGATACCGGCCGCCTTATATAACGCCTCCTTTATGCTCCATGCGAGGAGCAGACGCCCGTCGCCGCTCCCCCACTGCAAATGCTGTGATGGGGAAAGAAAACGGGGAGCCACACGCCTGAGCTGGTGGCCGCGAGAGGTCATGTCGGCGTCGATCCCTATTGCTGCGGCATATTGAGTGACGGCCAGAGCCACCAGGCCGCGGCAATGGGTCACCGATATGCTCCATTCCCCCACGACACCCTCAAGCTGCGGCGCTCCTGACGGCAGGTGCCTTATAACCGGATCCAATCCCGGAAATGCCTCGGCAAGCAACTGACCGACTTTATGCCGCTGCATGGCAAGATCATTGTGGCGCCCGGGAGAAATCCCGGATGTATCCGCAACAGCCGCATATACCTTTATCCTGTCGTCGCTGTAGAGTAGCATAACGTGGCGCAGAGTGGCAGCAAACTTAATCAGGAGGTCTGTACCTCAGACATCACCTTCACCCTCACAGAGGCGATGCGGTGATGCTCCATGTCAAGGATCAGGAAGCGGCAACGTCCATACACCAGAGGTTCCTTCTCTTTCGGAAAATCCCCCTTGATGGCAAGAAGCATGCCGGCGAGTGTCTCGCAATCCTCCGCCACAGGTGCATACTCCTCCTCGTCAAGACCGGTCACGCGGAAGAAGTCGGTAAGCCCCGTTTTGCCGTCGAAAATGTATGTGTCGTCGGGAAGGCGGCGGTATGTCTTCTCCTCCTCGTCATATTCGTCGTTTATGTCACCCACGATCTCCTCAAGCACATCCTCGAGTGTAACGACACCCTGTGTTCCGCCGAACTCGTCAACCACCATCGCGATGTGGAGCTTCAGCCGGCGGAAATCTTCCAGAAGATCGTCGATCATACGTGACTCAGGCACGAAATATGGCTTGCGCACCAGTGTCTGCCACTCGAAATCGGTATTCTCGGAGCTGTCAGGCACATAAGGAAGCAGGTCGCGGGCATAAAGCACACCGCGTATATCGTCCTGCGACGTGCCGAATACAGGCAGACGTGAATATCCCTTGTCTATGACAATCTTCATTACTTCTGCGAAGGTCATGTCGTAATCGAGGCCGACGATATCCACTCGCGGTGTCATGATCTCCGAAGCAGTGGTATCGCCGAATTTCAATATACCCTCGAGCATCTGCCTGTCCTGTCCCCCCTCGGCCACACTCAGTTCAAGAGCCTGCCCGAGCTCGTCGGCGGTGATATTGCGCGCCTGCTTGGTGACAACCTTGTTGACAAACCGGGTGGAATTAACCATCACGGACGAAAGCGGGTAAAACAGCTTCATCAGGAAATTAAGGCCGCCTGTGGCCACACGCGCCCATCGCATCGGATTGGTGTTGGCAACAAGTTTAGGCAGTATCTCCCCGAAAAGCAGTATGAGGAATGTAAGTATTACCGTCTGGAGCAGGAAGTTGAGCCATGGTTCCATCTGCTCGAAAACTGCAGACAGACCGAAACTCATGAGCACCACGATAGTGACATTCACCAGATTGTTGGTAATGAGGATTGTGGCGAGCAGACGCTCAGGCACCGCGAGCAGACGCCGTATGGCCTCGTCGCGCGGCGTCTCGTCAAGTTCATCCGCCTGCTGTGGAGTGATAGAGAAAAAGGCTATCTCGCTGCCGCTTACAAAACCTGAGACGAAAAGGGCCAGTGTGGCCAGTGAAATAGAAATTATCTGTGGGATGCCGAAATCGGCTGTACTGACAGAGGCCGTTATGAAACCTGCCAGATCGCATGACGTGAGCCACCCTTGCAAGGCGCCCACAATTGTCGGTAAGGGATCTATATCCAATTTGCTTTAAGCTAAAAGTTGTTTTACAAAAGAAAAAGGTCTGGTGCATGCCAGTGTGAGACCGGCACAAAATTACAAAAATTTCATGAGAAACCGAAAATCTCTTTCAGAACTCCGTAAAAGCCAGAGGAAGAAGCGATGCGACAGAGGGCACGCGATACACGCAGTCGCGGCCTGCCAGATAGACCGGCACAGGTTTCCCGGCAAGCATCTCATACTCGAGAAGCGCCTGACGGCACGCACCGCACGGAGCTGTTGGATCCACAACGAACTCACCGTCGGTGCCGCGTGCCGTGATCGCGATTTTCTCGAAGGTTACATCAGGATACCGGGCATGGGCATAGAAACAGGCCGATCTCTCGGCACATGTGCCCGACGGGTAAGCGACATTCTCCTGATTCGCCCCCTCGACCGTCACTCCGTTTGACAACAGTATGGCTGCGCCTACGCTGAAGCGGGAATACGGTGCATAACTCCTGCGGGTAGCCTCCCTGGCTTTTTGCACAAGAATGGCATCCTGCTCGTCAAGCTCGGAAAACGACATCACTTCATATTCAAAAACTATCTTTCTTTTTTCCATAATTGTCTGTCATTAAAAAACCGCTACGTCACACGGCAAGCTCCCGCCATGATCAGCCATCGGCTCCATGCCTTACAAAGATACATCAAATACCGCGACTTGCACAAATATTCCCCGGTCGGGCAACAGAATTTTATGCCGGCATCACAATTTCAACACAAAAGCGCCCAATTAGGGCGGCATTTATTTTGCCAATTAAGCACAATTATTTAACTTTGCGCTCTGAACGCAAGCGCACACGCGCCTGCGCTCTTCACACTGTGCCAATAGTAAAAAATATAACGAACATAAATCCATGTCAAAAAAAGAACAAGAAGCGCCCGAAACCACAGGGATCGAAGGCCTCAACGACTCCCTCACCGCAATGACCCAGAAGGTGCAGGACAACCGCAAGATTATCATGATCTGCTCACTGGTGGTCGTGGCAATAGTAGTGATAGTGCTCGCATATGTTTATTTCTTCCGCAATCCCGGAATGCAGAAACATAACGACAACATAGGATCCGCAGACCTCCAGCTCGCACTCTCCAACGATTCCGTGGCCCTCAAACAGTATATGGACATCGCCGACAACGGCAACTTCGAGCCGGCGAACCGCGCCGCCCTCGAAAGTGCCATCCTTCTCTACCGCGACGGCAAATATGAGGAGGCTCTCAAATATGCTGAAAAATACTCCACCCGCGACGAGATCATCGGTGCAGGCGCCCTGGCACTCAAAGGTGACTGCCTTGTGAACCTCGACAAACTCGCCGACGCAGTAAGCGCATACAAGGAAGCCATCAGCATAAGCGACCACAATCCCGCGTACACACCCTATTTCATCATGAAACTCGCACGTGTTTACCGCGAGCAGGGCAACTTCGCAGAAGAAGCGAAAGCACTTGAGGAGATCCAGAACGAATATCCTCTCTACGGACAGCAGCACAATCTCGATATCGAGAAACTGCTTGACCGCGCACGTCTGCAGGCTGCGAAATAAAACGCGAGGCCACATCCAACTGAACAAAAGGGTTAAAACTGATATTATTAAAAAAGGCTCTTCTCCGGTTTTAAGGAGAAAAGCCTTTTGTTTATAATACAAATCCAAATAGAAAGCAATGTCAACCAACACAGTAGACAACCTGAAAAAGGTAACCACCACTACAGTGGCAAAAATGAAGCGTGAAGGCGAGAAAATTGCCATGATCACCGCATACGACTATACAATGGCCTCGCTCGTTGACCGGGCCGGAATAGACCTCATACTCGTGGGGGACTCCGCCGCCAACGTCATGGCTGGATATCCCACCACCCTCCCCATCACTCTCGACCAGATGATATACCACACCCAATGTGTGGTGCGCGGCACGGAGAGGGCTATGGTAATTGTAGACATGCCGTTCGGCACATGCGACGGCGACGAGCTCACCGCCCTCCGCAGTGCGGTGCGCTTGCTCAAAGAAACCGGCGCCGCAGCTGTAAAAATTGAGGGAGGCAAACCGATGCGCTCATCCATAGAAAAGATCATCGGAGCGGGCATACCGGTAATGGGACACCTCGGCCTTACTCCCCAGTCGGTGAATCAGCTTGGAGGATATGGCCTGCGTGCAAAAGCAAAAGAAGAGGCTGAGAGGCTCATTGAGGACGCTCTGATGCTCCAGGAAATCGGATGCTTCGCGATAGTGCTTGAAAAAGTGCCCGCGGAACTCGCCAAGGAGGTAAGCTCGCGCCTTACCATACCGACCATAGGAATCGGAGCGGGAGCAGGATGCGACGGCCAGGTGCTTGTGCTGCAGGATATGCTCGGAATGAACGAGGGGTTCAAACCTAAGTTCCTGCGCAAGTATGCAGAACTGGCCGCTACGATCAACTCGGCCGTAGGACAATATATAAGCGATGTGAAGGACGGTTCTTTCCCGTCGGAAGCCGAATCATATTGACACGACTAACCTGTTCACATATTGCAAATTAGCATAAAATACACCTGCTATTAACATAATTTAACCGGCAATACGTCATATATAATACATCAAAGCACTAATTTTGCAATGTGAATAAAAAAGGACTTTAATGTAGAACAACAGAACGTTTGTTAGACGAAAAGAACATATATACTTGAATTTTGGTTATGAGGGAGGTGTGTTTCTGTGAAGAAACACACTTTTCATTTTTATACCCCCTGTGTCTGCTGCCGACATACATTTGGTGCGCAATATCTTACCACCTTGCCCTCAAACCCCGGCTATGCTTTCTGCTGCAACCGGTATGCCGTGGGCGAGACACCCATTATCTTTGTGAAAAGACGGGAGAAATAGAACTGGTCCTCGAAACCGAGTTTGAAACTTATCTGCGTAAGTTTCATGTCAGTTGCATCAAGCAACCCGCAGGCTTTCCTTATTTTCATAAGATTGAAATATGCTACAGGACTATATCCGGTGCGGTTCCTGAACATGGCAGACAGATATGATGGTGAGAATCCCGAATATCCGGCTATATCGTCAAGGGAAAGACGACGCTCTACATTATCCTCCATATAATGGATCGTGGACTCTATAACGTCTGAATCATGTTTCTGCTTGCCGACTTTCCTGTAAAGCTTGAAATACCTGAGCGACTCCATGAAATGGTGGAACGCAGAAACGGCATAGCGAATATTCTCCAGGGCGAATGAATCATTAAGGGTGGTGAATATCTCCTCGAACAGGTTTACGCGATGGGCGATCCGGGAGTCGAGACTGGGAGCTATCGTCTGCGGCGACGGATCAGGCGATACGAAAAATTTGGCATGCGTGCCGGTGAAGTGCGCCCAATAGATAGTCCATGGAGCATTCCCGGAACTTGCATAGGTATGTGGAATTCCGGCCGGCAGTATAAAATACTGGTTGGCATGTACCTCATATCTCTGCCCTTTCAGCTCATACCATCCTTCCCCGTCGATACAGTAGATGAACACATACTGGCCGATGGCCGGATCACGGTGCCTGTAATGGTGCGATGCTTTCGGATAATACCCTATGTCAGTTATGTGCAGAAGGCCCGCAAGGGGATCCTTCTCCAGTATGTCTGTGATTACTTTGGGAAGCACGAGCGACCGCTCACCGCTGAATCCCGACTTTATTTTCATAAGTGCCTGTAAAAAAAGTTCGTGTCCGTGCACAAAGTTAACTCAAACCCGGCAGATAAAAAAGTAAAATAATCCATGTAAAATCACAATTATGACATTTTCCCTCTACTGCGGGAAGCATAATTTTGCATCGGATCAATTATTACCTGAACCATGAAAAAATTCAACAGAGGATTCATTTATTTTATCTGCATGGTCTCGGCGATGGGAGGACTGCTTTTCGGTTACGACTGGGTGGTGATCGGGGGAGCCAAACCGTTTTACGAAGTCTATTTCGGCATTTCCCAGTCTCCGGCGCAACAGGGGCTGGCCATGAGCATAGCCCTTGCGGGATGTCTTGCCGGCGCCATGACGTCGGGCTTTCTCGCAGACCGCCTCGGACGCAAACCGCTGCTGCTCATCTCGGCATTCATATTTCTGGCCTCGGCCTATGGCACTGGCGCCTTCGACACATTCGACGCGTTTCTTGCCGTGCGTTTCATCGGCGGAATTGCCATTGGCATAGCATCCGGCCTTTCTCCGATGTATATAGCCGAAGTCGCCCCCTCGCATATACGCGGCAAACTGGTATCGCTCAACCAGCTTACCATTGTGCTCGGCATTCTGGGAGCACAGGTGGTCAATTACCTCATAGCCTAGCCTATGCCAGCCGGCACAACAGTGCCGCCGTTTGACTCCTGGAATGTGCAGACCGGATGGAGATGGATGTTCTGGAGCGCAGCTTTTCCTGCGGCACTCTTCCTGCTGCTCGCATGTTTCATACCCGAAAGTCCACGGTGGCTCGCCATGAATGGGCTCACAGATGAAAGCGCCCGCATACTCACCCATATCGGCGGTAAGGAATATGCCCGGCAGGAAATATCCGCCGTCATATCCGGCAAGCTCAAGGCGGCTTCTGAAAAAAGCGGCGGCCTGCGGATGCTGTTCGGGAAAAAACTCCGCCCGATACTCATTGTCGGAGTGGCCATAGCTGTATTCCAACAGTGGTGCGGCACAAATGTGATCTTCAACTATGCCCAGGAGATTTTCTCCGATGCGGGATACGACCTGGGGGAAATGCTCTTCAACATCGTGCTCACAGGCATCACCAATGTGATTTTCACCTTTGTGGCTATATACACTGTAGACCGGATCGGACGTAAGAGGCTCATGCTGGCAGGAGCCGGTGGCCTCGCCGTGATCTACGCCATACTCGGCAGCTGCTACTATCTGCATATCACAGGATTTTTCATGATCATCCTGGTGGTATCGGCCATCGCCTGCTATGCCATGACGCTCGGCCCCGTAACATGGGTGCTTATAGCCGAAATATTCCCCAACAGAGTGCGTGCCGTCGCGGTCGCCACCTGCACCTTTGCCCTTTGGGCGGGATCTTTCTCCCTTACATATTCCTTTCCACTGCTGAACAGCGCCCTCGGCAGCTACGGGACATTCTGGATATACGCGTCCATTTGCGCCGCAGGGTTCATATTCTTTATCTCGCGCCTGCCCGAGACGAAAGGGAAAAGCCTCGAGGAACTGGAGAAGGAACTTGTTAACGACCGTGAGGAACAGATAACATCAACCGATTTCTGAACAGATAATTTCAACCGATCATACACTTATGGTAAAAGCGTGGAAAGAAAAAGTGGTTATCCCCACATATGAGGTTGGGGAACCTGAGAAAAATCCGATTATCCTTGAAAAACGTGTCTATCATGGTTCGAGCGGGGTGGTATATCCATATCCGGTGATAGAAAGTATCTCGGATGTAAAGACCGACCATGAATGGGACGCCGTTTTCATAAAGAACGAATACATAAAGGTAATGATCCTTCCGGAACTGGGAGGGCGTGTGCAGATGGCATACGACAAGATCAGACAGCGGCATTTCGTGTACTACAACCATGTGATCAAACCGGCCCTCGTCGGACTGGCCGGACCATGGATTTCGGGCGGTATCGAATTCAATTGGCCACAGCACCACAGGCCATCCACATACATGCCGGTAGATTGCACCATCGAGGAACATGAGGACGGCTCCGTTACGGTATGGGTGAGCGAGATGGAGCGGATGTTTCACCAGAAAGGGATGGCGGGATTCACACTGCGCCCCGGCTGCGCATACCTTGAAATAAAAGGTATGCTATATAACCGCACCGATGTGCCGCAGACCTTCCTGTGGTGGGCAAATCCGGCCGTCGCAGTCAACGACCATTACCGCTCGGTGTTCCCGCCTGACATAAACGCGGTCTTCGACCACGGCAAACGCGCTGTCAGCTCCTTCCCCATCGCCACCGGCACATACTACAAGATGGATTATTCGGCGGGGGTAGACATAGCCAACTATAAAAACATTTTCGTGCCCACATCGTATATGGGCGTCAACTCCAGATATGATTTCGAGGGGGGATATGAATTCGACACACAGGCAGGAATGCTGCATGTGGCAAGCCATCACGTTTCGCCCGGCAAAAAACAGTGGACATGGGGGAACGGCGATTTCGGACGTGCCTGGGACAGATGTCTCACCGACGACGACGGTCCATACATAGAGCTGATGGCCGGTGTATATACCGAGAATCAGCCGGACTTCACCTGGCTCATGCCATATGAGGAAAAGGAGTTCACCCAGTATTTCCTCCCCTACCGTGAGCTTGGAGTGGTAAAGAACGCCACGAAAGACCTTCTTATGAACATTGATCCCGTGGAAGGGGGGAAGGTGCACATAAAGGTGTTCGCAACATCGGCACAGAAGGTGACAATACGTCTCGCAGACGGCACAGGACGCGAGTACATGAACCGGGAGATACAGATCTCTCCTGAGAAGATATTCGAGGAGACAGCGGATGTTGACGGCACACCGTTCGACAGCCTGGAACTGCTCTTCATAAAAGAGGGGCGCACAGTGATGGGCTGGCATGCCGAGCCTGACGAGATAAGACCGATACCCGATGCCGCGGAAGCGGCTCTTCTACCGTCGGAGATAAAGACTGTGGAACAGCTTTTCCTTACCGGGCTGCATCTCGAGCAATACCGGCATGCAACATATTCCCCGCTGGACTACTACGAAGAGGGGCTGCGGCGCGATCCCGACGATGTAAGATGCAACAACGCCATGGGTCTGTGGTACATACGCAAAGGGAGATTCGATATCGCAGAGAAGTATCTCGAAAAAGCTGTAAAAGTGCTCCAGAAACGCAACCCGAACCCCTACGACGGCGAGCCGATATACAATCTCGGACTGTCCCTGAAATATCAGGGACGCTTAGACGAGGCATACAGCCGCTTCTATAAGTCCACATGGAACGGCGCATGGCAGGATGCGGGATATTTCGCCTGCGCGCAGATAAGCTGCATGCAGGAGCG
>ERZ838577.3365-NODE-3365-length-15380-cov-4.002675_pt1 | contig 15380 bp, 10 predicted proteins | sample MGYA00519682_ERZ838577 | MGnify/ENA primary metagenome ERZ838577 (study PRJEB31850, sample SAMEA3708838) | human gut metagenome | biome: human gut; feature: human-associated habitat; material: faeces | place: China | collected 2014 ...
TGCGCGCTGCCGCGCGACAGCGGCCATATGATCTGTTGCGCGAAATCGGTTTTATGAGCAGCGGCCCATGGGCGGCTGCTTTTCTCGCAGGATAATTTTCAATCCTCGTCCCAACCGAACAGGGATTTTCCATCGGCAAGCGTGCCGATACGCTCCATCTCCTCATCTGACAGTTCAAAATCAAACACGCTGAGATTTTCCTGCATACGCTCACGATGCATGGTTTTCGGAATGACGCCGATGCCGCGCTGCACGAGAAACCGCAGTGCGGTCTGCGCGGCTGTTTTACCGTGCTGCGCCCCGATTTCCCCCAGCACCGGCTCCTCAAAAATACGGCGTTTCCCTTCTGTGAACGGCGACCATGCCTGCATGACGGTGCTGTTCTCGACGAGCGCGCACCGCAGCGGTTCGCGCGGATAGTAAACGTGCGCTTCGACCTGATTGACCGCCGGAATGATACCGCACGAGCGGCAGAATGCGCGGTACTCCCGCTCGTTGAAGTTGGAAATGCCGACTGCGCGCACCGTTCCTGCGCGATACGCCTCACAGAGCGCACGGTACATTTCAAGCGACGCATCATACGGCTCGTGAATAAGCAGCAGGTCGATATAATCGGTCCCGAGTGCTGACAGCGACTTTTCGATATCGCGCTTCGCATTTTCGTAGCTCGCCGAAGGCTCGAACAGCTTGGTCGTCAGAAAGATCTCATGCCGTGCCAAGCCGCTTTCGCGCACCGCTGCGCCGACAATACCCTCATTTTCATACATCTGCGCGGTATCGAGCAGACGATACCCCGTTTCCAGTGCGTCCAGAATGCAGCGCTTTCCCGATTCACCGCGCAGCGTCCATGTGCCGAAGCCGACAAGCGGCATGCGCACCCCGTTATTTAAAGCAAGATATTCCATGCTCGTCTCCTTTTACCGTTTTCCCTTATCATATCATGTTTTCCGCGTGTTTGTAAGGTGTGTCATCCGCGTTTTCACAGTCTGTATACGAAGGCTCCGAACTTTTTTCGCGTCCTGCGTATTTTTTCATTGCAATCTGCCGTCATTCGTCGTATACTGTTTATTACAGCTTTTTTAGAAAGGACTTCGTTTCATGACGTTTTATCAGGAATTACAGCTTGGTCAGGCGGGTTCAAAGAACCTTATCCGTGCCTGCGAAACGCCGCGCGACCGGCTTCTGCACACGCTCATCTACCTTTTCAAGATCGCGCTTACCGTCGGCTTCTGCTTCTGCTTTGTCACGCTTTACAGCATGGCCTTCGGCAGTGCGAACAGCATCGTGGGCGTTGTCGTGCTTCTGTATCTGCTCGTGTTCCGCGCGGCCGATCTCTGCCTTCATATCGGTCAGTCCACCGCCCTGCTTGCATCATTCCTCGTGCTCTCCGCGGCAGCACCTCATCTCGCACATCTCGCAGGTCCGCTTCCCGGCTTTTTCATCAATCTCGCGTCTATCGCCTTCCTGATCCTGTTCGGCTGCCATGAGCCGCGCATGTTCAACCAGTCCACGCTCGTACTCGGCTATCTGCTGCTCTATGGCTACGATGTGAGCGGCCGCGATTTCACGCTCCGTCTGGCGGGCATCGCCTTCGGTGCGCTGCTCGTCTGCACCGTATTCCTCCTCAGACACCGCAGCCGCAGTATTCCGCTTCGCATCCGCGATATTCCCGTCGCGTTCTCCCTGCATCATCCGCGCTCGCGCTGGCAGCTCTGCCAGATTTTCTGCGTGCCGCTCGTCGTGCTGCTCGCCGAGCTGGCCGGTCTGCCCCGCGCCATGTGGGCAGGCATCGCCGCCATGTCGGTCATTCTTCCGGTTGCCGAGGATATGCACTACCGGGTGCGCCGCCGTGTGCTCGGCAATATTGCCGGCGTGCTGTGCTTCGTCATTCTGTATTTTCTTTTACCGTCCTCCATTTACGCCTTTATCGGCGTGATCGGCGGCATCGGTGTCGGCCTGTCTGCAAAATACGGCTGGCAGGCTGTGTTCAACACCTTTGGTGCGCTCGCCATCGCAGCAGAAGCCTACGGTCTCAAGGCCGCGCTTGGTCTGCGTCTGCTTCAGAACGTATTCGGCGTGCTGTTCGCACTCGTTTTCTGTCTGCTGTTCAGCCGTATGCTCGCGCGTTTCTCTGCTCCTGCGGAAAACAGCTGAGCCTTACCGCTCCTCCCTGCATCGGGATGGAGCGGTTTTTTTGTGTCCTTTTACATTTTTCCTGTCTTTTTCCGTTTTGTTCCTTGCTGTCCGTTTGGGATAATGCTATACTGTTTTTGACAGCGGTGCATGCGCGCCGCTGCATTCCCGGATATAACAAAAAGAGGTAACCTGTATGACACTCAAAGATCTGCCCATCGGCAAGACTGCAACCATCCGTTCGGTTGGCGGCGAAGGCGCACTGCGGCAGCATTTTCTTGATATGGGTCTTATTCCCCACGGCGATGTGACGATGGTCAAGTTTGCTCCGATGGGCGACCCGATGGAACTGCGCATCCACAGCTACGAGCTTACGCTGCGCTTGGCGGACGCAGAAAAGATCGAGATCGAAAACGTCCGCGACGCGGTTCCGCTGACGTCGCCTGAACGGCGCGCGCCCGTGCCGCATCCCGGTCTGGGCGAGGGCGGCCGCTTCCACGAAAAGCAGACCGAAAATCCCCTGCCCGAAGGCACCGCGCTGACCTTTGCCCTCGCCGGCAATCAGAACTGCGGCAAGACTACGCTGTTCAATCAGCTGACCGGCTCCAACCAGCACGTCGGCAATTTCCCCGGCGTCACCGTCGACCGCAAGGACGGCGGCATCCGCGGCAAACCCGGTACGCTCGTCACCGACCTGCCCGGCATCTATTCCATGTCGCCGTATTCCAGCGAAGAGCTCGTAACGCGCAGCTTTCTGCTCGATGAGCACCCGCGCGGCATCATCAACATTGTTGACGCGACCAATATCGAGCGCAACCTGTACCTTACCATGCAGCTGATGGAGCTTGACATTCCGATGGTGCTCGCGCTCAACATGATGGATGAGGTGCGCGAAAACGGTGGCTCCATTATGGTCAACCGTATGGAGGAAATGCTCGGCATTCCGGTCATCCCGATCTCAGCGGCAAAGAATGAGGGCATCGACGAGCTGATCGAGCACGCGCTTCATGTCGCGAAATATCAGGAAAAGCCGGTCGAAATGGACTACTGCGATGCAAACGACGACGGCGGCGCAGTACACCGCTGTCTGCACGCCATCATGCATCTGATCGAGGATCATGCTGTGCGCGCAAGCCTCCCTGTCCGTTTTGCGGCGGCAAAGCTCGCTGAGGGTGATCCGCTGATTCTGAAAAAGCTCGACCTTGACGAGAACGAGAAGGAAACGCTCGAGCATATCGTCAGGCAGATGGAAACCGAGCGCGGCCTCGACCGTGCCGCTGCTATCGCGCATATGCGCTTCGACTTCATCGATAAGATATGCGATGAGACCGTTGTCCGCCCGCACGAGAGCCGCGAACACCTGCGCAGCGTCCGTATTGACAAGGTGCTCACCGGCAGGCACACCGCCATTCCCTGCTTCGTCGGCATCATGGGTCTCGTGTTCTTCCTCACCTTCGGTGTGATCGGCAAGCTGCTGTCCGCGCTGCTCAGCATGGGCATCAATGCCCTCGGCGGCGTTGTGGACAGCGCGCTCACCGCGTGGAACGCTCCCTATGTGCTGCGTTCCCTCGTCATGGACGGTATATGGGGCGGCGTAGGCAGTGTGCTCCAGTTCCTGCCGATCATCGTGACGCTGTTCTTCTTTCTCTCGCTGCTCGAGGACAGCGGCTACATGGCGCGCGTAGCGTTCGTCATGGACAAGCTGCTGCGCAAGATCGGTCTTTCCGGACGCAGCATCGTGCCGATGCTCATCGGCTTCGGCTGTACGGTTCCGGGCGTCATGGCGAGCCGCACGCTGACCTCGGAGCGTGACCGCAAGATGACCATCCTGCTGACGCCGTTCATGAGCTGCTCGGCCAAACTGCCGATCTATGCCTTTTTCTCCGCCGCATTTTTCCCGAAATACAGTGCGCTCGTCATGACCGCGCTCTACTTCGGCGGCATCCTCATGGGACTGCTGATGGCGCTCGTGCTGCGCGGCACGATGTTCCGCGGCGAGGCGGTTCCGTTTGTCATGGAGCTGCCAAATTACCGTTTGCCGGGCGCGAAGAACGTCTGCCGGCTGCTCTGGGACAAGGCGAAGGATTTCCTGCAGCGCGCGTTTACCGTCATTTTTCTGGCAACGCTCATCATCTGGTTCCTTCAGACCTTTGATCTGCGCTTTGCCATCGTATCCGATTCCTCGCAGAGCATCCTCGCGATGATCGCAGGCGTGATCGCACCGGTTTTCCGCCCGATGGGCTTCGGAGACTGGCGCATTTCGACCGCGCTCATCTCCGGCTTTATGGCCAAGGAGAGCGTCGTTTCCACGCTGACCGTACTGTTCGGCTCAACTTCTGACATTCTCGCCTGCCTCACGCCGCTCGCAGCAGCCAGCCTGCTGGTTTTCTGCCTGCTGTATACGCCGTGCGTCGCGGCAATCGCCTCCATCAAACGCGAACTGGGCGGCAAATGGGCGGTTTTCGTTGTCATTGCACAGTGCGTGATCGCATGGCTCGCCGCCTTTGTCGTTCACGGCTTCGGTACGCTGTTTGTATAAAATACATAACAAAAGAGCATGGAATTGTTTTTCCATGCTCTTTTGCTATTCATATGGCATCATGCGGATTTTTTCCTTCTGACAGCTGCCGCACGACCGGAAGCGTGACGCAGAGCGCCAGAATAAAGGCGCACAGGTCGCTCGCTGCCTGACAGCACTGCACGCCGGCAAGGCCGAACAGATGCGGCAGGATAAGCGCAAACGGCACGAAGAACAGTCCCTGCCGCGCCGCCGCGACGATGCTTGCCCGCAGCGTCATGGCAATGTTCTGCAGCAGCATATTGCTCATAACGACAAAGCCGGTGATCGGGAACGAGATGCACTGCAGCCGCAGCGTCAGCGCACCGATACGGACAACCTCGGCATCGTCACCCCGGAACACCGCAATGATCTGCGGCGCGAAGAGAAAGCCGAGCACCGCAAGCGTCAGCAGGATAAGCGAGGACGCCTTGACGCAGAAACGGAAGCCGCGCGTAACGCGCTCGTACTTGCGTGCGCCGTAGTTGAAGCCGCAGACCGGCTGAAATCCCTGACCGAAGCCGATCATCGCCGAGCCTGCGAACTGGCTGACGCGGGTGACGATGCTCATCGCCGCGATAGCCGCATCGCCGTAGGGCCGCGCCGCCGTATTGAGGCAGGTCACCGCAATCGAGGCCAGTCCCTGACGGCACAGGCTCGGAACGCCGCCGCGCGCGAGGTCGGCGTAGCGTGCAGGCGAGGGCGAAAACAGGCACAGCCGGATACGGATGCCGCCCGAAACGTATACGCCGGTCAGCAGCAGGCAGAAGCCGACAAGCTGACTGAGAATGGTCGCGAGCGCCGCGCCCCGGATGCCCATGCCGAAGGTGAAGATGAAAAGCGGGTCGAGCGCCATGTTCAGCACGCCGCCGGAGACCAGCCCGATCATCGCATATACCGCATTGCCCTGCAGGCGAAGCTGATTGTTGAGCACGAGCGACGCGGTCATATACGGTGCGCCGATCAGAATAATGCACATATAGTCGAGCGCATAGGGCAGAATGGTGTCCGTTGCGCCGAGGAGATGTGCGAGCGGATGCCGCAGCAGCAGCCCCAGAATCATGATAACGCAGCCGGCGCAGAGTGCGGAGAAAAAACCGGTCGCCGCCATGCGTTCAGCCTCCTCGCGGTGCTGCGCGCCGAGCTGACGGGAAATGTAGTTGCCCGAGCCCTGTCCGAAGAAAAAGCCGACCGCCTGGATGAGCGCCATGAGCGGAAACACGACACCGACTGCGCCAGTCGCGCTTGTACCGAGCCGCCCGACAAAAAAAGTGTCGGCCATGTTGTAAATGGATGTGATCAGCATGCTGATGATGGTCGGCACGGCCATTTTACAGATCAGCGGCTCGACCGGAGACTCAGTCATCTGAATATATTTTCGTCTTTGTGCATCTGTCTGCAACAGAGATACGCCTCCTTCTCTCTTTCTAAAGGCGACCTCCCCAGTCGTTCTTGGGAGAATTCTATGTAAATAATAATCCTTCGCGTTTTGATTTGTCAAGCTGTATTCTCCTGAAATTATTCATATGCAATCGTTTTCGCAATCTCATTCTGTTCGAAATGCAGGGAAATGCGAATGTTCTGCCGGCGGGCGGCTCCCCGCCCCGTTCCCTCCTCGACCTCTATGCGCCGCACAAAAGCGCGAACAAGCTCTCGTGTAAGCCGCTCCGGACAGCAGCATTCATCGATCACGCTCTCCAGACGCGCTGTATCGGGCAGGTTCGTTTCTCTCATATCCAGACGCCGGCGCAGCGCAGCCGCCTGTTCTTCCAGACGGTGCAGCGCGGCATAAAAGCTGTCTGCCGCAACTCTGCCCGATGCACGGTCCAGGTAGAGCGCCGCAATCGTATCCTCCGTGCGTGAAAGACTGCGCCGCAGACCGTGCGCGTCCTCCCCTTCCTGAGAGCAAAGGCTGTGCATCAGCCGCTCGCGGAGCTTGGTTTTCTCGCGTTCCGTCAACGCAAGATGCCTGTGCAGCACATCCAGAACTGCCGCTTCGAGCGCTTCATAATTCGTTCCGTGCCGAGTGCAGGCGCTGTGTCCGTGCTGCTTGTACCCGCCGCAGGCAAGATCGGCGCGGCTCCCCTTCCGTCTCGTGCCGACCGTGCTCATTGCTCGTCCGCAGTCCGCGCAGAATGCGATGCCTGTAAACACATTGACAAAGCCGCCGGAGCGCGAAATGCGCCGCACACGGCTCTGCTGCTGCACCTGCTCGAAAACCGCCTGCGAAACGAGTGCCTCGTGGCAATGGGGTACGATAAACTGCTCCTCTGGTGCTGTCCGACGGACTTTTCCCGATTTGAAGGACGGTTTTCGTGTTTTTCCCTGAATGAGCGTGCCGAGGTACACCTCGTTTTGCAGGATACGCCGCACCGTTCCGGCTGTCCATTCGCCGCGCGGTGCGTTGCCGCGATAGACCGAGGGCGGTGCTTCTCCCTGAGCATTCAGCCGCGCCGCAAGCACCGACGGAGCTGCGCCCCCGGCCGCCCCTGCAAACAGCCGGCGCACCACTGCCGCTGCTGCTTCGTCCGGCACAAGCCTGCTGCGCTCCTGCGGGTCACGGCGGTAGCCGTAAGGTGCATAATGACCGATGAAGCGGCCGTCCTTCATTTTCGTCTGTAAGGCTGCTCGGATTTTCCCGCTCGTGTCCCGGGCATACAGCTCATTGATGTAGTTGCGCATCGGAAGGAAAATATCCTCGTGCGCCGTGTCGACTGCGTCCCCCACCGCAATGACGCGCACGCCGTGCTCCGGGAAATAGCGTTCCAGATAGCGTCCGGTTTCCAGATAATCCCGCCCCAGACGGGACAGATCTTTGATGAGAATGAGATTGATGCCGCGCTGCGGGATTTCGCACAGCATTTTCTGGAACTGCGGTCTGTCGAAGGTCGTCCCGGAAACACCGTCATCTGCATATTCCGCCACGACCGGCCAGCCCTGCCTCAGGGCGTAGTCGTGCAGCAGCCTGCGCTGATTGGCGATGCTCTCGCTCTCTCCGGCACGGCCGGTATCATCGCGGCTGAGACGAAGATACAGCGCCGCGCGGCAGCCTGCCTCCGCCGTCATATTTCCTCCCTGTACCGCTCAAGGATAATGCGCTCGAGCGCTTCAAGCAGCAGTTTTCGTTCCCTCTGCGTCACAGTCATCCCTCCCTCACCACATCATAGCAGAAATCCCGGCAGATATGACATGGAACACGCCGCGAGCGTGCCCCCTCAGCTGTTGAAACCCTATGTTTTCTGTGAATCGGACACAGTTCCAGAAAAAAATGACACTACTCTGTCAAAAATATGCTATACTATAAATAGAGACTCTCTGAGCCGGAAACAGCACAAGTAAGGAAGTATGATAAGTATGACCAGTCTGCAAATTGCCCTGTGTGATGATAACAGCCTCTCCCTTCAACTCGCACAGCTCGCTATTCAGGAATACGAACGGCAGCACGCCGATCGCCTCTGCCGCCTGCATTGCTTCAACAGCGGTACTGCTCTACTCTCTTTTCTGGACAAACACAAGGACTTTTCCTTCGATCTATTCATCCTGGACGTCGTGATGCCGAAACCCGACGGCATTCAGACCGGCCTCGAGCTGCGCGCACGCGGCGACAAGGGACGCATCGTATATCTCTCGGCAAGTCCGGATTTCGCGCTGTCCGCCTACGATGTGCATGCCTATTCCTATCTTCTGAAGCCGATCGACCGCAAAAAGCTGTTCGAAATTCTGGATAATACTCATCTTTCTCCACGCAGGCCGCAGGCGCGTATGTTCGCCATTCATATCGGCTCGTCTGTCCGCTTGGTATCGTTTGACGAACTCATTTCGGCTGAGCTGAAATGCCGTACCATTCTCTACACGCTTGCGGACGGCAGCGTGATCCAGACGCCGACGATCCGCAATTCCTTCAAAACCGAGGTAGCCGCCCTGCTCGCGCACGAGCAGTTCGTACAGTGCAGCGTTTCCTCGGTCGTCAATCTGCGATATGTGCGCTGTCTTGAAAAAAACTGCCTGTTTCTGCTCGACGGACGCCAGATTTCCATTTCCCGTCAGGCCGGCGCCGGCGTCAGGACCAAATGGCAGAAATACTGGAGCGGCCCGTCTGAAATGAATGGAGAGTTCTGATCTTCTGCCGCAGACTGAAAACACCGCAGCAACAGCATTTATGCTGTATTCTGCGGTGTTTTGATTTACGCTCCCGGTATCTCTCGTTTAATTTGTTCCCAAAAACGTACTTTTCGTGACTTGTCCCGTGCTATTCGAGTTTTCTCGACAAAACCAGACTGCGAGACCGGTCTCTATATCTATTTTAGCGCACAGAACGCACGCAAGCATGTGCATGGGGTTCGGCTGCAACGCCTGCGGCGTAACCGGCTGCCGCATCATCGACTCCCCCCGCGAGCGTCTGATCGCAATCCTCACCAACAGCTTTGCACCGTGCAACGGGCGCTTTCCCCTGCTGATCTTCCTGTGCGCAGTATTTTTCGATGCCGGTTCCGTCGGCGGCGCACTCCTGCTGACCGGCGTGATCGCCGGGAGCGTCCTGCTTACGCTTGCAGCCTCCCGGCTGCTCTCAGCCTTCTTTCTGCGCGGCTTGCCCTCCTCGTTCGTACTGGAGCTTCCGCCCTACCGCGCGCCGCAGCCGGGCAGGGTGATCGTGCGCAGCGTGCTCGACCGCACGGTGTTCGTGCTCGGCCGCGCAATGATTGTCGCGGCGCCCGCCGGTGCGCTCATCTGGCTGCTCGCAAACATCACGGTCAGCGGCAGCTCCCTGTACAGCAGCATGACCGCCTTCCTCGATCCGTTGGCGCGCTTCTTCGGTCTGGACGGAGTCATTCTGGCGGCCTTTCTGCTCGGCTTCCCGGCAAACGAGCTCGTTATGCCGCTCATCGTCCTCGGCTATCTCTCCGGTGGCACACTTGCCGATGTGTCCGACCTGCTCTCCTTTCGCGCCCTTCTGCTTGCAAACGGCTGGACCGGCTGCACCGCACTTTGCACGCTCCTGTTTACCATCTGTCACTGGCCGTGCTCAACGACCTGCCTTACAGTTTTCAGGGAGACCCGCTCGGTGCGATATACACTTGCCGCGACCGCGCTCCCGACCGGCTTCGGACTTGCGCTCTGCGCACTCGCGCGGCTGCTCTTTGTGCCGCTGTAAAAAGACACCCTCCGGCATCCCAAAGGATGTTCGGAGGGTGTTTTACGTTATTCCAGTTCAAACGCACCGGTATAAAGCTGATAGTATTTGCCGCGCTCTGCGATAAGCTGCTCGTGATTGCCGCGCTCGATAATATGACCGAGCTCAAGCACCATGATAACATCTGCGTTCTGCACGGTGGACAGGCGATGCGCGATAACGAACACCGTTCTGCCGTGCATCAGACCGTCCATGCCGGCCTGAACGATCGCCTCGGTACGGGTGTCGATCGAGCTGGTCGCCTCATCGAGGATCATGACCGGAGGATCTGCGACCGCAGCACGGGCGATCGAGAGCAGCTGACGCTGGCCCTGGGACAGGCTGCCGCCGTCGCCGCCGATGAGTGTATCATAGCCGTCCGGCAGGCGGCGAATGAAATCGTCCGCACCGGCAAGCTGCGCCGCTGCGACGATCTCCTCATCCGTCGCATCAAGATTGCCGTAGCGGATGTTGTCCCGGATTGTGCCGGTAAACAGATTGGTGTCCTGAAGCACGATGCCCAGCGAACGTCGCAGATCGGACTTTTTGATCTTGTTGATATTGATGCCGTCATAGCGGATTTTACCGTCTGCTATGTCGTAGAAGCGGTTGATCAGGTTGGTGATCGTGGTCTTGCCCGCGCCGGTCGCGCCGACAAAGGCTACCTTCTGGCCCGGCTCGGCGTACAGCGTCACATCGTGCAGAACGATCTTATCCGGGTTATAGCCGAAATCCACATCGTAAAAGCGCACATCACCGCGCAGCTGCGTGTAGGTCGTCGTACCGTCCTCATGCGGATGCTTCCACGCCCAGATACCGGTTTTATCCGTCGTCTCGACGAGGCTGCCCTCGTGGTCGTAGCGTGCGTTGACGAGCGTTACATAGCCATTGTCGACCTCCGGTTTCTCGTCCATCAGCTCAAAGATACGCTCTGCGCCTGCGAGCGCCATGATGATCGAGTTGAACTGCTGCGAAATCTGTGTCACCGGCATGGTAAACGATTTGGTCAGCTGGAGGAAGGACGCGATCACGCCGATGGTGATGCTGTCGCCGACAACGCCGGACAGTGCGAGTGCGCCGCCCACTACCGCGACCAGAACGTACAGCAGATTGCCGATGTTGCCCATAATCGGCATCAGAATGTTCGCAAAGGTGTTTGCATTGCAGGCCGCCCGACGCAGCTCATCATTCAGCGTGTCGAACTGCTCCCTGCACTTGTCCTCGTGGCAGAACACCTTGATGACCTTCTGACCGTTTATCATCTCCTCGATATAGCCGTTGACCTTGCCGAGAGAGGTCTGCTGTGCAAGGAAGAAGCGCGCGGACCTTCCGCCGATGCTCCTGACCACGACGAGCATGACCGCGATGCCGAGCAGCACGAACAGCGTCAGCCAGACGTTCGTGACGAGCATGCCGATGAACACGGAAATAATGGTCATGGCGGACGAGAACATCTGCGGCACCGACTGACTGAGCATCTGCTGGAGCGTATCGGTATCGTTCGTGAAGTGACTCATGAGGTCGCCATGCGTATGCGTGTCGAAATAGCGGATCGGCAGCGTCTGCATATGCTCGAACATTTCGTCGCGGACGCGCTTGAGTACGCCCTGCGAAATACCGACCATCAGCCAGTTATAAAGGAAGGTCGTGCCGATGCCGATGAAATAGATGACCGCCATGCCCATCAGCGCGTGGATAAGCTGCGTGAACACGGGAGACGCCTGCAGGAGCAGCGGCGCGACATAATCGTCGATCAGGCTCTTGAGGAACATCGAACCGGCAACGTTCGCGACGGCCGACAGCGCAATGCAGATCAGAACCACGCCAAACTGAATGCCGTAGTCCCTGCCGATATATTTCATCAGACGGTTCAGCGTTTTTTTCGGATTCTTGCTGCGCTTTCCGCCCATCGGTCTGCGGCCGCCGGGACCGCGCATCTGAGGTCCTGCCATTATTCCTCACCGCCCTTTCTGTTCTGCTGGTTGTAGATTTCCTGATAAATTCGATTATCTGCGAGCAGCTCGTCGTGCGTGCCGATCGCCTGCACCGCGCCGCCGTCAAGGATAACGATCTGGTCGGCCTCCTGCACGGAGGAAACACGCTGCGCGATGATGATCTTGGTGGTGTTCGGGATTTCCTCTGCGAATGCCCTTCGGATAAGCGCATCGGTCTTGGTATCGACCGCGCTCGTCGAGTCATCGAGGATAAGGATCTTCGGCTTTTTCAGCAGTGCGCGCGCGATGCACAGACGCTGCTTCTGGCCGCCCGAAACATTGCTGCCGCCCTGCTCGATGTGTGTGTCGTATTTATCCGGCATCTGCTGGATGAATTCGTCCGCCTGTGCGAGCCTGCATACACGCACAAGCTCGTCGTCCGAGGCGTTTTCATTGCCCCAGCGCAGATTTTCCTTGATGGTGCCCGAGAAGAGGACGTTCTTCTGGAGGACCATTGCGACCTCGTCGCGCAGTGTCTCGATGTCGTAGTCGCGGACATCTACACCGCCGACCTTGACCGAGCCGCGCGTTACATCGTACAGGCGCGGAATGAGCTGCACCAGCGTAGACTTTGCCGAGCCGGTGCCGCCGAGGATACCGATGGTCTGACCGGAATAGATGTGCAGATTTACATCTCGAAGCGCGAGCTTGTGCTCGTCGCCCTTGTAGCTGAAATCGACCGCGTCAAAGTCGATCGAGCCGTCCTTTACTTCGCAGACCGGCTGCGCTGGATTGTGCAGATCAGGTTTTTCGCTCAGGAGCTCCGCAACTCGTTCTGCGCTCGCCTTCGCCATCGTGATCATGACGAAAACCATCGCGACCATCATCAGACTCATCAGGATCTGCATGATATAGGAGAACATGCTGGTCAGCTCGCCGGTCGTCATCGAACCGCTCACGATCAGACGCGCGCCGAACCACGAGACGAGCAGCATGCACGCATACATGCAGAACTGCATGAGCGGCATATTGCACGCGAGGGTCTTCTGCGCCTTGGAGAACGTGCGGTACAGCAGTTCAGAGACGTTCTCGAACTTCTCGGCCTCGTGATCCTCGCGGACATATGCCTTGACCACGCGGATACCGTGCACGTTTTCCTGTACGACCGTGTTCAGACGGTCATAAATTTTGAACACACGCTCGAATACCGGGCCGACCATCTTCATCAGAATGCCCAGACCGATCGCGAGAACCGGCAGCACGGCAACAAAGATGAGCGCCATGTTTCTGTTGATCTTTGCGGCCATGACGAAAGCAAAGATCAGCATGACCGGGCATCGCACTGCGATGCGCGTGCACATCTGAAATGCGTTCTGCACGTTCGTGACATCCGTCGTCAGACGGGTAACGATAGAGCCGGTGGAGAACTTGTCGATGTTGGAGAACGAAAAGTCCTGCACCGCATAGTACATATCGTGTCTGAGATTGCGCGCAAAGCCGGTCGAAGCGCGCGCAGCATAGGTGCCGGCCGCCGCGCCGAATACGAGCGCGAGCATCGCACACGCCACGAGAATAAAGCCGTATTTCCCGATGGCGCTCATATTCTGTGCGTCGATGCCCTTGTCGATGAGCTCCGCCATGACAAACGGAATGAGTACCTCCATGACGACCTCGAGCACAACGAAAAGCGGCGTGAGAAGCGCGTCTTTTTTGAACTCACGCACGCTTTTCAACAGCTGTTTTACCATTTTTTCTGTCCCTCCCGGCATAATTTTCCTTGGTACTGCTCCAGATTGGAGCGAATTTTCTCGCTGACGGAAAACCAGCCCTTCAGCTCCTCCTCTGTGATGCCCCGGCGCAGCAGCTGCTCCATCTGCGCCATGCGCTCGGTAATTCGTTCGTCCATCGCGCGCGCACGGTCGGTCAGCACCAGACGCTTGAGCCGTCCGTCATGCGCGACCGGCTCGCGGCGCAGGATACCGTGCTGCTCCATGAGCTGCAGAATTCCCGTGGCGGTCGAGCGGCGCATCTGGAACGCGCTCTCGATATCCTTTTGAAACAGATCGCCTTCCTTTTCGCGCAGGATCAGATGATGCACGATCATCGCCTGCATGCCGGTCACATTGGCCGAGTCGGTACTTTTTTCTATCATGCACGCCATCTGACGCCGAAGCAGGTTGTGCAGCATACCGATTTCTGCCCCGATGCGGTCATTCGAGTGGCCGCAGCATTCGTTATGGTCACAGCGACACATTGTTAGCCTCCTTACTGTTAGTTTGCTAACATATTATACATCACTCATTCTCAATGTCAACCGACTTCACAGAATATTCACAAAATCGGCTGCAATGCAAAAACGGAGCGCGGCGACATTCCATGGAGCGACAAACGCGCGGCAAAAAAATCAGGATATGCGCCTGACTTTTTACAAACACAGAGACCCCCCGAGAACCGGAAAGTTCTCGGAGGGTCTCTGTGCAATAGCCCTTGATTTGAAGGGCCTTGACCCTTCAAATCGAAGAAGAAAGTCTTAGCAAACGCCCTGTGCGAGCATAGCGTCAGCGATCTTCTCGAAGCCGCCGATGTTAGCGCCCATGACCAGGTTGTCCTTGTGGCCGTACTTCTCAGCTGCGGTGATGCAGGTGTGGAAGATGTTGACCATAATGTCGTGCAGACGCTGGTCAACCTCCTCGAAGGTCCAGGACAGACGCAGGGAGTTCTGGCTCATTTCCAGACCGGAGGTAGCTACGCCGCCTGCGTTAGCAGCCTTTGCCGGGCCGAAGAATACGCCGGCTGCCTGGAATGCTGCAACAGCCTCCGGAGTAGACGGCATGTTGGCGCCCTCAGCTACGAACTTGCAGCCGTTGGCGATCAGAGCCTTCGCGTTCTCCTCGTTCAGCTCGTTCTGGGTAGCGCACGGCAGAGCGATGTCGCACTTTACGCCCCACGGACGCTGACCCTCGGTGTAAACCGAACCCGGAACGCGCTCAGCGTACTCCTTGATGCGGCCGCGCTTTACTTCCTTGATGTCCTTGACAACATCGAGGTTGATGCCGTTCGGATCGTAGATGAAGCCGTTGGAGTCGGACATGGTAACGACCTTAGCGCCCAGCTGGGTAGCCTTCTCGCAGGCATAGATCGCTACGTTGCCGGAACCGGAGATAGCAACGGTCTTGCCCTCGAACGAAGTGCCCTTGTATGCGAGCATTTCCTTCATGTAGTAGCACAGGCCGTAGCCGGTTGCCTGCGTGCGTGCCAGAGAACCGCCGTAGGACAGGCCCTTGCCGGTCAGAACGCCGGTGTACTCGTTGCGCAGACGCTTGTACTGGCCGAACATAAAGCCGATCTCACGGCCGCCAACACCGATATCGCCGGCCGGTACGTCGGTGAACTGGCCGATGTGCTTGCACAGCTCGGTCATGAAGGACTGGCAGAAACGCATGATCTCAGCATCGGACTTGCCCTTCGGGTCGAAGTCGGAGCCGCCCTTGCCGCCGCCCATCGGGAGGGTGGTCAGGCTGTTCTTGAAGCACTGCTCAAAGCCGAGGAACTTGATAACAGAAGCGTTAACAGAGGGATGCAGACG
>ERZ838577.3367-NODE-3367-length-15379-cov-6.092339_pt1 | contig 15379 bp, 7 predicted proteins | sample MGYA00519682_ERZ838577 | MGnify/ENA primary metagenome ERZ838577 (study PRJEB31850, sample SAMEA3708838) | human gut metagenome | biome: human gut; feature: human-associated habitat; material: faeces | place: China | collected 2014 ...
AGTGCTGTAGGCAGATCCACGGAAAGGCCCAGCGTATGCACCGCAGCCAACGTCATCACAGTGATGGTCACCGCAGCGCCGCCCATATTGATGGTGGCTCCCAGCGGAATGGACACCGAATAGTTGTCCTCATCCAGCTTCAGTTTTTTGCACAGCTCCATATTTACCGGGATGTTGGCTGCCGAAGAACGCGTGAAAAAGGCGGTAATCCCGCTCTCTTTCAAACATTTCAACACAAGCGGATAGGGGTTTTTCCGCGTATTGCAGAACACGATCAGCGGATTGACCACCAGAGCAATGAACAGCATACAGCCCACCAAAAGCAGCAGCAGCCGGCCATACTCTGTAAAGATCCCAAGCCCATTTTCCGACACCGCACTGTACACAAGTCCCAGAATACCGACGGGAGCACAGGCAATGATCCAGCGCACCACCTGGGTCAGCGCGTCGGCTATGTGGCCAAACAGCTCTTTGGTCGCTTCTCCTGCCCGGCGCAGCGCCACGCCGAACACCGCCGCCCAGGCCAGGATGCCGATATAATTGGCATTGATCAGCGCACCCACAGGATTTTCCACAACCTTCATCAACAGGGACTCCAGCACCGCGCCAATGCCGGAAGCCGCCTCATATCCCGCGGCTGCAGCTGCCAGCGTAATATTCACCGGGAACAGAAACGATGCCGCAACCGCTGTCAGCGCCGCCAGAAAGGTGCCGATCAGATACAGCCCCACCACACGGCTCATATTGCCAGCTCCCGCTTTCGCCCGCGCCAGAGACGCAATGACCAGGAAAAAAACCAGCAACGGCGCAATGGCTTTCAGGGCGCCCACAAACAATGTGCCCAACAAGCCGATGACATAGATATCCGGCAGCAGCAGCGCCAGCACCGCCCCCATCGCCAGGCCGCACACGATGCGCTTGATCAGACTGATTTCATTCCACTTACGCAGAAATCCTTTCATACTCTTTCCTCTTTCTCTCCAGCGTAACCGGTTTCGATGCCGCCGCGCTAAAATTCTGCCGCCCACAGGCCGCCTTCTATCTTTATCCCCACAAGGAGGACACTTGCCCCATAATAAAGAACAGCACGAAAAATGTCAATGCACAGAACCTCTAAACAACTGTTCTCCGCCAGCGTTTCCTCCACACCTGTTTTTTTATGCAAGGACGCTTTTAGTATTTATGTATTTGCTCTGTCCCGGATCCGCAGATTGGGCCACACAAATTCCACCAGCGCATCATTATAGCGCTGATCCAAAAACAACTCCACCGCGTTATCCGCCGCCTTTCCCGCCATACGGTCCGTATAGCGGGTCATGGCCGCAGCGGAAATCAGTATATTGCAGATCATAAAAAGCAGTGAGCTTCCTCAAAAAGGATATCTTCTGACCGGTTCCACAGAGAAATATATAGAGCCCCGTACGTATCAGTATCATTTCAAAAAGCTTCTTCAGAGATGCAAAATCCCAGAAACAAATTTCCATGCATTGCGCCATACTTTTGCTACCAGATGTGTGGAACTCGGATTCGATATCAAAACACTCAGCGAAATTCTCGGTCATTCCAGCATCAATATCACCTTGAATCGATATGTACATCCATCCTTTGATCTAAAAAAACAAAATATGAATAAAATGAACGAATTAATTTCCTTTAGATAAATTGTCAGAAGTCCTGTGTTTTTGCAGAAATGCAAGCCCAGGGCTTCGATTAATATGGGATAAATTGTCGAACGATTACGGTTGTAATTTGTATGAAAGAACTGTTATAATTCTGATATCGGATATCAGTAAGTGATGTCCAGACATCTGATCCGGCGCTTCTGCCAGATAATCCCAGAAAAAGTTATAAAATCAGAAAAGAATGTTGCTGTCCAGTTGCAGTGATTGTATAATCAATATATAGAACAAACTGGCGTAATATTCTTTTGAAAAGTACGAACAGAGTATCAACATATCTACGGAATCAAAGAAGGGAGGTTTTACTATAAATCAGCTTAACAGAAAGAATGAACGCCAGATAAAACGAAAGATAAAGACAAGCGGTCAGGTGAAAAATCCTGTTGCATACCAGAATAAAGACATCATATCCAAAGTCTTTGGTGAAAGTATAAGGAACAAATCCTTTCGGGCATACGGAATGGATATTCCGGAGATTGTTGAAATCCTGCCTACGAATCTTCCAGCAGTGGAAGCAAATGAGATGCGTCTGGACAATCTCTTCCGGCTGAAAGATGGCACGATTGTGATCGTCGATTATGAGAGCACCTACAGTTACGCGGATAAGATCAAGTATCTCAATTACGTTGCCCGGACTACAAAAGGTATGGATTAAGTGAAAAACAAAACCAGCCAGTAAGAATGATCGTCATTTATACTGGAAGCATCCGAAGGGGAACCACCAGAGCAGATGTTGACATGGGATGCCTGCAATTTACGGTAGAGGAAGTATTCCTCTCCGACCTGGATGCACAGGAAATTGAAACACGTTTCCAGAGAAAAATCCACTCAGGAGAGATTCTGTCGGATGAAGAACAGATGCAGTTTATCATCCTGCCGCTGGTACATAAAACAAAAGAGGAAATGCAGGACTGTATAGTAAGATGCTTTGAGATGGTGAAGAAGATCGATTCGCCCGAAATACAAAGATTTTTATTATCAGGACTGATCGTGTTTACAGATAAGGTGATTCGCAGAGAAGATTCAGAAAGAATAAAGAGGTGGATAGAAATGACGAAAGTTGGAAGACTCTTTGAAGAAGAAAAACAGAAAGCCGTACAAGAAGCCATAAAAAAAGAAAAAGCAGATAAGAAGAAAGCTCTACAGAGAGCAAGCGCAGATAAAGAGAGAGCTCTACAGAAGGCAGCTGCAGAAAGGAAGCAGGAATTGTTGGACGAGAAAATATCTATCGCAAGGAAATTCCTCATGGATGGTATTCCCGTGGACAGCATCCTGAAATGTATCGATGGTCTGGATAGAGCAGAAATTGAAGCATTGAAATAAATTTAATAACCGTCAAATAAATCGTCAAGAGCTCTGTGGCTTTGCAGAAATGCAAGTCACAGGGCTCTTTTGTCGCAGAGTATGCTACTCTGCGATATTTTTTTCATCTCATTTATTTCACTTTTACGATATAGGTCTGCCACTCATCATCCTGATAAACAACTTCTCCCATACTCTTCAGCATATCGTTATTCAACTGGGCACCGTACTTCTTTCGCTCACACGATCCCACAAAAATATACGATATATCATACTCTTTCAACAGAGACTTCACATGTGCTTCATCTGTCGAAGTATAAATGTTCTCGACATCTGCGATCTTGGCATTGATGTCAGCAAGATCTCCTCTCCATAGCCACTCATGCACGTACCATCCCATGATTGTCGGGAGACCGGTCATGGCGGATACCCGTTCGTATTCGGAATAACTGTCACCGTTTGCTTCAAGCACCACTTCTACATCTTTGACATTTTCTTTGAGCCACTTGATTCCGCCGACATCTTCCGAGAAATCAGTCTCAAGAAAGGCAGTTGCATTCAGTCCTTTATATTCAGACGGTTTCCATACTTCACCGAACCAGGCATGTACACTGTTTCCGAAATAACCACAGGTCCATACAAAGAGAATCAGTCCGATCACTGCCAGGGCTTTGAGTATCTTATTCTTTCCTATGATCAGCAGACGGAAGATTGCGTAGATCATAGTCATTCCAAACATAATATATGCCTGATAGGTCAGCTTAAACATCGTATTGGCACGGGCATTTCCGTTTTCATAAATATCACGTACATAGACGAGTTCCGGAATCAGTACCAGACCGATCGCACAGAGTCCCATGACCACAGCAAAAAGATCCGGAAGTGTAACTGATTTCAAAAGCCGATACAGAGATCTGTTTTCTGCCACTTTTAATTTCTCAACAAGCAGAGAAATGATAAACAATACAGTCAGTATCGTCGGCAGGCCCCAGAGCACCAGAAGCTGATGCGGAAGGGAATGATGCTGGGCAAGTGCGATTCCCTGTACCATATTACTGCTGTCAAACTGCATCGTAAACGGAAGGATGATCAGTGTTGCCAGTATCAGGATCTCCGCTGCCTGTGCCGCTGTCACGGCAAGGATCCATTTTACCTTTCCTTCCTGTCCGATAATATTCATGATCAGGATCACTCCACAGGTCACTGTATAATAAATGACAAAATCCCAGTAGTTTGTCCAGTGGAACATTCCCAGAAGGGCTGCAGCTGCCAGGAGCTGTGGCATCAGAAGCTGTCTGCGCCAGAATTCTTTTTTCTCTGTATTCTCGAGTGTGATCTTTGTTGTTCTTACCTTTTTCATCCAGGCATAAAGCAATGCAAGGATCAAAAGAACAAACATGATATCCACAACATGTGCATGCAGATCTCCAAGTACGAAGGAATAACATGGAAATTCATGAATCGTTTTGTCAGCTACATCCGGGTTGAATCCGATATATCTGGTCGCATCTGGGAACCAGTAACTGCTGACTTCCTCTCCTTTCAATTTCTGGATCCATGGAATCACGCATGCATAAACAACATAGTGCATATTTCCGGCCACGGAAACTGCGATTCCGGCCAGAAATCCTGTTACAGACGGCAACTTTTTCTTCCATCCGCTGATGTTTCTGCCCAGTCGGTCTTTCACCATCTGATGCACGAGTGAGAATGGCATAATAAAGGAAAGCCCTGCCACAAAAGTACGCATCAGGTTGTAGGTCAGTTCTACTTTCGTGCCTGACAGCTTTGTCAGAAATACTGCAAAATACTGTCCGCCATAATAGTAATTGATCTTGCCCTCAGAATACCAGAGATCTGTTGCCGGAAGTGTTTTGCTTCGCATCATCGCTTCCATGAAACCATAATCCATAAATTTCTCTGTTCCATAAGCTGCCGGATGGAATCCTGCAAAATATGTCCACATAAGAAAGAATGCAAAGAAAAGAAGCTCTTCCGCATATACCAGATTAAGATGTGCAAAAGGAATACACTCGAATCCGTCTTTCTGCTCTTTTCGGTATAATAATATAGAAAGAACAGTGCAGATAACAGTCACCGCCACGCAGGTAACTGCTGTAAATTTCAATATCTTCACAGTTACCAGAAACCATGTCAGAAAACCGGTAATCGCGATTGCGGTTACTTTTGAAAAAATCCATCCCTTATCATCAAAACGTCGAAACAGTCTTCCTGTCAATGGCATAGCTGCCACTCCCAGCACCAGTGCCAGAAGATACCAGGTCCAAAAAGTCCATACATCGCCCTGCAGCAGATATGCTGATAATGCAACTAATACTGCTGCCGGTATGATCATCATGATTAATTTTTTTATTTTATCAGGTTTCATAAATTCTTATTCTCCCGTCCTCTGTTTCATATACCAGCTTGTATACACTGGCAATTGTTTCTTCTCTGCAGTACTGCTGTTCGTATTCCATTCCTTCTTCATACAGAATGTAGGTGATTTTTTCCTGCTTTACAAGTTTCTTCAGTTCTTCTTTGTTTATTGTACTGTAAATAGTCTTTGCCTGTGCTGCGCGATAATAAGTATCATATCCCGCCGACCACGCATAATATGGCCATCCCATATACATCATGACTCCCGACATCGTTACCTCATTGATGCTGTATTCCGGAGTCAGGATCAGATCTTCATGCGTCAGATGTTCTTCCAGCCAGTCTGTCAGATCACTGTTCATGTTCACGCTGACTCTGTGCCCTGGGCCATTATTTCGTATGATCACAACAAAATCATAAATACCGGTAATGGTCAGACAGACAGCAAGTAGTACCGCTACGATTCTGTGAAGTATCTTTTTCTGAAACAGTTGCATAAGTGCCCATGCCCAGAAAATTGCGGTAAATGCATAGGAGATCATAATATATTTATGATTCACTGCAATATCTGGAGTGAGCGATACAAAAAATGCAAATGCAGCCGGAAACAGGAAACTTATAAGAGCCGCTCTCTGCTGTCGTTTTTTCAACAAGAACACCAGCACAACTGTGCCGACAAAGAAAATCCCACTCATCTGGATCAGGTACCACAGTACTCCCCACAGGGTTTTATCATCGGAAAGAAATCCCCAGTAAAGAGAAGGGCTTACTGCTTCCCCCCAGATAAAGATCCTGGTCTGAAGCACCGAAAAGATCACGGATGTGGCTGCAAGGATCAGATAATCCAGCTTCCCGTCTGAAAAAACAGCAAAGCCCAGCAGGATCAGCAGGCCACCGATCACCGCTGCTCCATTCCAGAACGATGTCAATCCCAGGAACATCCCTGCCATCAGTGCATTTTCCGGGCAGATACATTTCCACGCCTTTTTTGTAAAAAATCGGTTACGAAGCCAGACAATGCCTTTTTCTTCCTCGGCACAGCCGATATCCAGCCAGTCCATAAATAACCAGATGACAAGAGAAACGATCAGAAGTCCAAATGCCAGATGCCTCTGATTCAGATATACATTAAAATTCCATAATCCCCAGTTTTCATTGGTTGTATATCCGATAAATGTTGTATTGTCCCTCAGCGTTGCCCACAGGTCTTTTGCCTGCAGATGTTCTGTCACAAAATGAAAAAATGAAAGTGAACTGCGGAAGAAAAAAAGTACCAATGTCAGAATTCCGGCTGCCAGGCTTGCTGTCAGTCGTTTTGCAATGCTGTAAAGCAGCATCAGAAATCCCAGCAGCGCCAGAACACTTTCTATATTATATGCAAAATCCAGTCTGATCCCGAGAAATTCCAGATTTCCGACAAGAAACTGAAACATAAAATGATATTTGACATCCTGTCCTCCGAAATGCGGGTACTCTGTCGGGAAGTTATTGCCCTTTGAGAAAGAGCGCATCATCGCTGTATGTGGTGCATAATCCCCGTATACGGAAAACCCACTGTACAGTTCGCCATTTCTTATATAAAAAACATAAAACATGATCCACGTCAGAAATACCAACAGGAATCCAAATAAAATACACTCTTTTCGAAATGCCCTGCTGTCACTGATCAGCTTCCTGTCTGCCACGGTCCATACAGTTCCTGTTTTTCGATATCGTTTCCAATAAAGCAAAACCAGAACAACTGCCGTTATGATCAGAACAGTTGTATTTCCATAGATCAGTGGTTTCTTAGCACCTGCTTCGCTGGCCGCCCAGGAGATCATGTACGTTGTCCATCCAAATACCAGTGTTCCCATTCCAAAAGTGGCTGCCGCCAGAACCCATATCTGATTGCAGAAAGCTTTGTGCTGTCCGTTCCTGCTGCCTGCTTCCTGAGCGTTTTTTCCTGTAAACAAAAGAATTTCTGCCAGTTCTTTACCAGCCAGCAGGCTCAGTACTATATATATGATACCAAACATTATCCACCTCGTCATTAAATCTCGTACAGAATATATTACACTTTATACCTGCCAGAGCCTGTAAAATCGTTTTTCTCTGCTCATACGGATTTAGTATAACAAAGGAACTTTCATATAGCAAACAAACTTCCTGATTTTCACAATATTTACACTTTTTAGCTGTAACTTTTCCGGTTATCCACATGCAGATATGTATCAATTCCATCTGCCACTGCAGCCGCTACTCTTTGCTGATACAATTCTGTCTGCAATTTTCTGGCCTCTTCGGGATTGGTCAGGAAACCACATTCTACGATCACAAGCGTTCCGGGACTTCTTTTGAGCAGATAATAACTGGTATTTCCCTTGATTTCTCTTGGTCGGTCTATTTCCAGCTTTTCATTCAGGCTGCTTTGTACTGCCTCTGCAAGCTTCTTTCCTTCTTCAGAACTTTCATAATAAAAAACCTGCGGTCCATGCACAGATGCATCCTGCTGATAGCTGTTCTGGTGAATACTTACCGACAGCACCGGTGACTTTTCGCCGATCATTGCTATGCGACGCTGCATATCCTGTGCTTTTTTATTATTTGCTGATGCATCATAAAGTCCTTTATCTGTTTCTCTTGTCATTACCACAGAATAGCCCCTTGTTTCAAGCTCACTTTTCAGCAGAAGTGATATCGCCAGATTGATTCCTTTCTCTTCCAGTCCATCTGCACCGATCATCCCAGGATCATCCTCCCCATGTCCGGGATCTATAAGAATCAGTTTCGGAAAATTCATCTGTACTGAAACAACAGCAGCCTGTCTGGACAGCAGGTAAAAACTTACCAGCAGCAGACAGGCCATGACCATTTCCATTCTGTATTTTCTGAATTTTTTCATGCATGCACACCTCGCTGCATATTCCTTCTATGTATATGCAGCGGTATGGCTTCTTACTACCTTACTCATACTTTACGATTTCTTTTTTCAGACGTTTCATAATCCGTTTCTCCAGTCTGGAAATATAGGACTGAGAAATTCCAAGAAGATCTGCGACTTCTTTCTGCGTCTTCTCTTTTCCGTCGGCATTGTTCAGTCCAAAACGCAGCCGTATGATCGTCTGTTCTCTTGGTGACAGTTTGTTGATTGCTTTTCCCAGAAGTGTGATTTCCACTTCATCCTCCAGTTTTCTGGATATCACATCATCATCAGTTCCAAGAATATCCGAAAGAAGCAGTTCATTGCCATCCCAGTCCACATTCAATGGTTCATCAATAGATACTTCCATTCTCGTCTTACTGTTTCGCCGCAGATACATCAGAATCTCATTTTCAATACAACGTGATGCATATGTCGCCAGTTTGATATTCTTTACCGGGTTGAATGTATTGATAGCCTTGATCAGACCGATCGTCCCGATCGAGATCAGGTCTTCCACTCCAACTCCTGTGTTATCGAATTTTCTTGCAATATAAACGACGAGTCTGAGATTATGCTCAATCAGCAGGGATCTGGCTTCCTGCTCCTGGTCTGTTTTGAGTCTGCTGATCACATATGCTTCTCTTTTTGGCTCCAGTGGTGCCGGAAGCACATCACTTCCTCCGATATAATAAAGTTCTCTCGATCTTGAAAGAACTAATTTCTGAAAAACCTGAAACGGACGATAATCCACTCCTGCTGCCGATCTGCTCATATCCTGCCCCTCCTAATGCAATAATCTGGAATTCAATATCACTTTGTATTCCTTTCCCAAAGCAAAAGGTTCTGAAGACAATGCAAACACCGGTCCGGATACATGGATTCGCTCTCCCGGAATCTGAATACAAAGATCCTCTAATGTCACTGCCAGAATCAGCTGCACTTCCCGTCCTACGGTCTGGAAGGACAGATAGTGCGGTTTCAGGTCAGCGATCTCTGTACTTTCAATCTCCTCCGGTCTTTCTTTAAGATGCAGCAGCCTGTCTGTCAGCTCCTCACTCAGAAGACTTCGAAGTATTTCCGGATCTGCCACCGAAACCGGTGCTCCAGTCACTGTATCACACAGACGGTTTCCTGTATCATACAGACCATACGTCTCCTGCAGCTGTCCGTGATATTTCAGGGCAACCGGATAGATATGTTCTCTGGATTCTTTTATTTGTTCCATCAGGCAGATCATCAGACTTAATCCTCCATAAGTCACAGCCGCACACGATAAAAAAAACGCAGCCGTCACTCTTCTGTTTTCTGATACCGCCATCCAGAAACCACCGGTCAGAAATGTCATTCCAAAGAAAAACAGTGCGGCTCCGGTCATGTGCTTCACATCCTGGATCTCATATGCGATCCATATCATGAACACAGCACAAACTACTCGAAGAACTATGGTCAGTACCCCTGTTTTTCCTGGTCGTACATAAAGATTCAGACACGCAAAAAGAGCTCCGACCGCTGCCGCCGCCAGACATCTTCGTCTGCTGTTCTTTCTCCTCAGAACAATTCCTGTAAGTCTCAGAAGAATATAATCCATCAGAAGATTCGCAGCAAACACAATATCTATGTACACTTCCTGATGCATACAAAAAGCCCCCTGCCACCTATAGATCCTTCACTTTGGTAAGTGAACTCATTATAGGTGACAGAGGGCGCAGATTTTGTCAAAACAGCGTGTCGTATCCCAGGAACTTATCGACACAAAAAGAGGAAGGCATTTCGCCTCCCTCTGATAGGATCTTACACAGACCGATTATTTTTTCTCTTCCTCTACTTCGATCTTGCGGATTGTTTTATTTTTGATTTCTTCTTTGATTGCTGCAATGAATTCTCCGAGGTCTTTCATTCCTTCATCACCAAGGTAACGGCTTCTTACGGAAACCTTGCCCTCTTCCTCTTCTTTTGCACCAACTACAAGCATGTACGGTACTCTTTCCAGACGTGCTTCACGGATCTTGTAGCCCATCTTTTCGGAACGTCTGTCAACGGAGCAGCGGATGCCTGCTTCTTTCATCTGTGCTTCTACTTTGTCAGCATAAGCATTGAATTTTTCGGAGATCGGGATCACACGAACCTGCTCCGGACACAGCCATGTCGGGAACATTCCTGCGTATTTTTCGATCAGCCATGCAAGTGTTCTTTCATAGCATCCCATGGATGTACGATGGATGATGCATGGACGTTTCTTGTCGCCGTTTTCGTCGATATAGTACATATCGAACTGTTCAGCAAGAAGTGCATCCCACTGGATTGTGATCATTGTATCTTCTTTGCCATATACGTTCTTAGCATTGATGTCGACCTTCGGTCCGTAGAATGCTGCTTCTCCGACATCCTCTGTGAATGGGATGTTCAGTTCTTCGAGCATCTGACGGATATCTTCTTCTGTCTCATTCCATACTTCCGGCTCACCGATGTATTTTTCTCTGTTATTCGGATCCCATTTGGACAGATGATAGGTTACATCTTCCTCAACGCCAAGAACCTGCAGACAATACTGTGCAAGTGCGATACAGTCTTTGAATTCTTTGACCATCTGGTCTGGTCTTACGATCAGATGTCCTTCGGAAATTGTAAACTGACGAACACGTGTCAGACCATGCATCTCACCGGAATCCTCATTACGGAACAGTGTGGATGTTTCGCCGTAACGAAGCGGCAGGTCACGGTAGCTGTGCTGTTCTGCTTTATATACATAGTACTGGAATGGGCATGTCATCGGACGGAGAGCATATACTTCTTTGTCTTTCTCTTCGTCACCAAGTACGAACATTCCGTCTTTGTAATGATCCCAGTGTCCGGAGATCTTGTAGAGGTCGCTCTTTGCCATCAGAGGAGTTTTTGTTCTTACGTAGCCACGTTTTGTCTCCTCATCTTCGATCCATCTCTGCAGTTCCTGCATCATGATAACACCGTTTGGCATGATCAGCGGAAGTCCCTGTCCGATTACATCTACAGTTGTAAAAATTTTCATCTCACGGCCAAGTTTATTGTGGTCACGTTTTTTAGCTTCTTCCATCTGCTCCAGATGTTCTTTGAGTTCATCTTTTGTAGCATATGCTGTTCCGTAGATACGTGTCAGCATTGCGTTCTTTTCGCTTCCTCTCCAGTAAGCACTGGAAGAAGAAAGAAGTTTGAATGCTTTTACGCCTTTTACGCTCATAAGGTGTGGTCCTGCGCAGAGATCTGTCCAGTCACCCTGTGAATAGAAGGAGATTTCTTCGCCTTCCGGAAGGTCTTCGATCAGCTCAACTTTGTATGGTTCATTTTTCTCTTTGAAGAATGCGATCGCGTCTTCTCTTGATTTTGTGAAGCGCTCGATCTTTGCACCTTTTTTGATGATCTTCTTCATTTCTTTTTCGATTGCATCCAGATCCTCACGGGAGAATGGTTCGTGAGCGAAGTCATAATAAAATCCTGTATCAATAGAAGGTCCGATAGCAACTTTAGCTTCCGGATATAAGGTCTGTACTGCCTGTGCAAGTACATGGGAAGCTGTGTGACGAAGAACAGCAAGTCCTTTTTCGTCTTTTGCTGTGAGAATGTTCAGTTCGCAGTCGCTGTCAAGAACAGTACGAAGGTCTACAACTTCTCCGTTTACTTCGCCTGCACATGCTGCACGTGCCAGTCCTTCACTGATATCATAAGCGATGTCGATAACTGATTTTGCTTCGGAATACTCTTTTTTGGATCCGTCTTTCAATGTGATGATCATAATTTTGAACTCCTTTTTTGAATAAAATTTTAAAGTTTTCCACAGGGACGAGTAAATATACTATTATGATATCTACGGATTATTCCGTGCTATGCACTCTCATAATCCTACATAAAAAAAGTCCCTTACAATACATCTCGTATTGTAAGGGACGAATAATCTACTCGCGGTTCCACCCTGCTTGCTGCATCTGCCATATGGCAGCTCAGCCACTCTTATAAGATGGTAACGGAATCACCGGACCGGATTAGGGCCACTCGGAGATGGTCTTCAACTGCTTCCCGCTGAAATACTCTCAGCAAATATATTTCTCTCTGGAGCCTTCCACAGTTTACTCTTCTCTTCAACGTGTTTCTTTATTCTGTTACACATTATATCCACATGGTTTTAGTTTGTCAATGCCTATTTTTCATTTTGGTCAGACCAATTTGGTGTATCCGTTTAAACCTGTTTATTTAAAGTACTCTACACCAGATTCGAAGATCTTGATATCCTGCTCGCCGTAGATGTTTACAGCCACTCCGTCACCACGGCGTTCGCTGTGAGCCATCTTACCAAGGATACGTCCGTCCGGACTTGTGATACCTTCGATGTTCATGTAGGAACCATTTACGTTCCATTCTTCGTCTGCACTGAGTTCACCGGCTGGAGTTACATACTGAGTTGCAACCTGTCCGTTTGCGAAGAGTTTTGCAAGCCATTCATCGTTGGCAACAAAACGTCCTTCACCGTGGGATGCAGGGTTACAGTATACTCCGCCAAGCTGTGCTTTCTGGAGCCATGGAGACTTGTTGCTTACAACCTTGGTGTAAACCATCTTGGAGATATGACGTCCGATGGTGTTGAAGGTCAGTGTCGGGGAATCTGCTTTCTGTCCGCAGATCTCACCGTATGGTACCAGACCGAGTTTGATCAGAGCCTGAAATCCATTACAGATACCAAGTGCAAGACCGTCTCTCTCGTTGACAAGCTTCATAACTGCTTCTTTGATCTTTGCGTTCTGGAATGCAGTTGCAAAGAATTTCGCAGAGCCATCTGGTTCATCACCAGCGGAGAATCCACCTGGGAACATGATGATCTGAGCCTGGTCGATTGCTTTTGTGAAGAGTTCCACGGAATCATGGATATCTTCTGCTGTCAGGTTCTTGAATACTTTAACGTCAACCTCTGCACCAGCGCGTTCAAAAGCACGTGTGCTGTCGTATTCGCAGTTTGTTCCAGGGAATACCGGGATAAATACACGCGGTTTTGCAACTTTGTGTTTGCATACATAAATGTTTTCTGCATGGTACAGGTCATCTTTTGCCTGTTTTTCGTTGTCTTCACCAGAAGTTGTCTTGAATACTCTTTCCAGAGTTCCCTTCCATGCTTCTTCAGCTTCTTTTTCAGTAATAACAGTATTTCCGTAAGAGAATTTACCGTCATCTGTAACTTCACCGATCAGTGTGTATGTGATGGAAAGCTGTCCGACTTTGTCTGCCGGAACTTCCATAATGATATCACCAAATCCTGGTGCGAAGAAGTCTCTTGGATCCAGGTTGTGTTCGATCTTCACGCCGAGTGCATTACCGAAGGCCATCTTGGAAACAGCTGCTGCAATACCATGACGATCCAGTGCGTAAGCGGAAACAACTTTTCCAGCCTGGATATCATTGTGGAGTTTTTCGTACTGATCCATGATTCCTGCGTAATCCGGCAAATCGTACTGATCACGCGGTGCGCGGAGCCATACAAGTTTGTTTCCTGCTTTTTTGAGTTCAGGTGTGATCACGTCCTGGATCTTGGCTACGTCTACTGCAAAGGAAACAAGCGTTGGAGGCACGTCGATCTCATTGAAGGTACCGGACATACTGTCTTTACCACCGATGGACGGAAGTCCGAATCCCATCTGTGCTGCATAGGCACCAAGGAGTGCGGAGAATGGCTGGCTCCATCTCTTTGGATCTTCGGTCATACGACGGAAGTATTCCTGGAATGTGAAGCGGATCTTCTTGTAATCACCACCTGTAGCTACGATTCTTGCTACAGATTCTGTTACTGCGTAAGCAGCTCCGTGATATGGACTCCAGGAAGAGAGATATGGATCAAAGCCGTAACTCATCATGGTAACTGTATCAGTTTTTCCGTTCTGTACCGGAACTTTTGCAACCATGCTCTGTGTTTCTGTAAGCTGATACTGACCACCGTATGGCATAAATACGCTGCCTGCACCGATAGAACCGTCGAACATTTCAACGAGACCTTTCTGGGAGCATACGTTGAGGTCAGCAAGTGTCTCCAGCCATTTTGCCTTAACATCGACAACGTCTGGTCTTTCTTCGAAAAGGTTTCCGTCTTTGTTCGGGATCTCAACCTCTACAGTTGTTTCCTGATGTGCACCGTTGGTATCAAGGAATGCACGGGAAATATTAACGATCTCTTTGCCTCTCCATGTAAGAACAAGGCGTGGCTCTTCGGTAACGACTGCAACCGGGATTGCTTCGAGATTTTCTTCGTTTGCAAAGCCAAGGAATTTGTCAACATCTTTTGGATCTACAACAACTGCCATACGCTCCTGGGATTCAGAGATTGCGATCTCTGTTCCGTCAAGGCCGGCATATTTTTTCGGAACTTTGTCAAGGTCTACGCGAAGTCCATCTGCAATCTCACCGATGGCAACGGATACACCGCCTGCACCAAAGTCGTTACATTTTTTGATGATGTAGCTGACTTCTTCACGTCTGAACATACGCTGGATCTTACGTTCTGTAGGTGCGTTACCTTTCTGTACTTCTGCACCGCAGACTTCGATGGAAGCCTCTGTGTGTACCTTGGAGGAACCTGTTGCACCACCGATACCGTCACGGCCGGTACGTCCTCCCAGAAGGATGATGATATCTCCCGGATCGGAGTTTTCACGGATAACGGCACGTCTCGGAGCTGCACCCATAACGGCACCGATCTCCATACGTTTTGCAACGTAGTCCGGATGATAGATTTCTTTGACATAGCCGGTAGCCAGACCGATCTGGTTACCATATGAGCTGTATCCATGAGCAGCACTTCTGACCAGTTTCTTCTGCGGAAGTTTACCTTTGAGCGTTTCTTTTACAGATACAGTCGGATCAGCAGCACCTGTCACACGCATTGCCTGATATACATAAGTACGTCCGGAAAGCGGGTCGCGGATTGCACCGCCCAGGCAGGTAGCAGCACCACCAAATGGCTCGATCTCTGTCGGATGGTTGTGTGTCTCATTCTTAAAGTTGATAAGCCACTCTTCCTCTTTGCCATCTACATCTACCGGTACAACAATACTGCAGGCATTGATCTCATCGGATTCTTCCTGGTCATCGAGTTTTCCTTCTT
>ERZ838577.3374-NODE-3374-length-15365-cov-3.359700_pt1 | contig 15365 bp, 9 predicted proteins | sample MGYA00519682_ERZ838577 | MGnify/ENA primary metagenome ERZ838577 (study PRJEB31850, sample SAMEA3708838) | human gut metagenome | biome: human gut; feature: human-associated habitat; material: faeces | place: China | collected 2014 ...
AAGCGTCCAGAGATAATCTACATAGATTTTACTTGCCAGTAGATGCTTTCGTTCCGCATCGCTCGGCGTATGGTCTAAATATGCCGCAAGGAACCGTTCATCATCCGTGCGTCCGTAGCCTGCCTCGATTGATACGGCAGCCACATCCCACATGCCGTCGTTCATCCCCGCATATTCCCAGTCTATCAGATAGAGCCGATCCGTATCGGAGACTACCCAGTTTTCGCAGAGCGGATCATTATGACACGGGACCTTCCCGGACATGCCCTGCGCGTCAAGCTCCCGCTTTATATCCATGACGGTCGCTTTCGTATCCGAATAGTCGCCGAACATCGGTACATTCTTTGATTTGATGATGCTTTCATAGCTTCTTGCCATGTCGAACACCTCAAACGGAACGCCGGTGTCCTCTCCGCAGTTATGCAGTATCCTCAGCAGGGCGGCTGCCTGCTCGATGCGGTGAGGCTCCTTCATTGTCTCGGAGGACATGGTGACGGCGCCGTGGATGAACTCGCTTACCTTTGCCCCGTCGTCACCGAAGCAAAGCAGCGGTGTGTCTATGCCGAGGCTGCATGCAAGCTCGGTGCTTATCCTTTCGTCCGCTCGAACGATCATTTCCTCCGTTCCCTCACCGGGAATACGGATCACATATTTCGTCCCGTCGGGAAAGTCCGCTCGGTATGTACGATTCGTCAGACCGCCCATGCGCCGTAGGTCGGTGTAATCGCTCTTTCCGACCGCCTGCCGGAGCAGGGCGTGTATCCGAGGCAGATCGCCTGTGCAAATCTTCTTGCTCATGCATATTCTCCTTTCATTATACCTTTGTCAGCGTTTTTGTCTCGTAAATGTACCGATATGCGTCGCCGCCGCGCCTGAAAGAGAATCCGATCGCTTCGTTTCCGCTCTCAGCCTTCAGAACATCGAAATGGTCAAATTCTGCCTGCGGGCAATTCAGCTTATCCGCGATACACGCTATTATCCGTGACCGAGTATCGGAGATGTAGCTTGTGTCAAAGTGCCGTAGCTCATCTAAGCTGTCGAACTCGAAAATGACTCCCGGGGCATATTTTCTCATCCGCAGCCGCAGCTCGCCGAGATGCTCCGCATAGATAGTCTCCCATAGCTTGGCAGCGGTATCCTCGCGGTCATATTCACGCGTCAGTATACGGAGAAAGCTGTCCGTGAATTTTTCGTTCCAAAAGACATGACCGAGCATGTACCATGCGTCGCAGCCTCCGATGTGTACACGGTTTATATAGCCGTCGTCCCCGGTCTCCATGCACCATTCGGAGGTCTGACCGTCGGCATAGACGGCTGAGTAATATGCATCCTCCGCCTCCGGCTCGAACGGGTTCTTCGTAAAATAATTGTCTGAGGAGCAGATGTAGGAGTTTCGAAGATATTCTCTGACGGCATAGATGCTCGAGCTGTTGTTGCGCACATTGTACTCGGGGTTATGTACCAGTCTGACTCCGTATTTGTCAGCCAGATAGGCAAAGCGCTCCCGCATATAGCCGGTCACAACGATGATATCCGAAATGCCGGCATCCCGCAGCTGACGTATCTGCCGCTCGATGAGTATCTCGCCGCGTACGGTGATAAGCCCTTTCGGAAGCTCATAGGAGAGCGGCGCAAATCTGCTTGACGTACCCGCCGCCATTATGACCGCGTTGTCAACCTTGTATCCCATAATATTCTCCCTGACCCTTCGGTAAATATAGGCTCTGCCGACGGTCTTAAAGCATTATTAAGATGCGCCGGCAGATATAACAGTTATTATTAGACGGATATTTTCGGGCAAGCACGGCAAGCTGCGCTCACTTTGCCTCCTCGGGCAGCACCGAATTGAATGTGACGAACCTCCAATTAGACTCGTCCCACGAGTCGCCCGGGCGCAGTGCAAACCAGTTTCCGGGGCGGAACACATTGCCGTTGTTCTCGCCGACATCCCAGATGTGCGACTCGAATATATACTGGTCGTGTGCGGTCTTTTCGCTGTTGTTTATCACCTTGCCCGTGAAGGGATTTACGGGGTCGTCGATCAGACCGCCGAAAGCCAGCGTCGGGGTGTCCGCCTGAGTCATAAACTCATCGGAGGAGGTAAAGCCGGTTGCGTTGAAGTCCTTGACCATCAGAAGAGCTCTGAAATACTCGCTGTCGAACTCCTCGTCGTTTATCAGGTGGTAGATGGCTTCGTCCATCTGCCGTATGTTGCGTCCGTGGTCGGATACTATGATTATCTTAGTGTTGTCGTAAACGCCGTTCTCGCGCAGATAGTCAAACCATCTGCCGAGCTGCAGCATGGCAGCCATATTCGACTGATAGTGCGTTACCTGGCGCTCGTTCTCCATTTTCAGCTTTCTGCCGTCAACCACGTAGCCGTTTGCCAGCTGATCGGCATAGGCGGAGTTGTCAACCTTCTGCTCGGGCGTGTAATCCGGCATTTGGAGCATGCACGGCTCATGCGTCGCGTCGTTTGACAGCATCATAAACGTGTTTCGCTCGTCGTCCGTCACGCTCGTGATGGTCGGGAGGCAGTGAAGCACATTGTAGTTGTTGAGGAAGGTGTTGCTGATGCCGGTCGAGCGGAGAATGCCGTCGGTCGTCTGCGTCAGCTCTATCGCCTCGTTGTCCTTTACATAGTTGTAGAGACCGTCCTCATAGAGAGCCGGCTGAGCGAAGAGCGGCGCGACCTTGGTTATGCCGAAGGCGAAGAAGTTTCGCATGTTTCCCTCGATCAGCGGTCTTGTCTCAAGCTCGCTCGAGTACATTCCGGTAGGGTTGTAGGTCTTTATCTCTGGATAATCGTCGTATATCGACAGATCGGGGGTCCACTGATATCCCGCATATGTGGGCTGACATACCGTTACTCTGTATCCGTTTTTGCTGAACAGCACCGGCATGACCTTGAGCGCCTCGTTATGCTTTGATTCGAGCGATTCGCTGTCGCGCTTGCTGTTCTCCGCCGGGGTATACTCGTACCCGCCGAAAACCGCCGGAATCGCCATGTTCGTAAACGGAGCGTATGCTATCGTATTGGAGTAGTAGGTAAAGCCGTCAAACTGTTCCTTCAGCTCCGGCTTTTCGTTCATGATATACGGAATATATTCGTTTATTCCGCGGTCGAGCATGAGCACGACGACATTCTTGCCGTTCTTGCTCAGAGAGTGAAGCGCTCCGCCCTCGTCCGCGCCCGATACGCTCACCTGAGAAACGCTTGTGCTTATCTTGGCGACATTTACGATCGCGAGTCCGCACAGCGCGAGCGTCGCGATCACGATAACGTCGAATACGCGCTTCTTTATCAGTCGGTGGATCAGCCACATGACCGCCGCCGTTCCGAGGATTATGGCAAGGTTTGCGAGCTGCTGTCCGGCGGAGAAGCTCATTCCGTTTTCGTACTGGAGGGAGTTGCCGATGAGTCCGAGATCCTTGCCGAAAAACATGTAGTTGACTATGACGACACCGCAGAGCATCCATGCCGCCTTTTCGATATAGCTCCGCGAGCGCTTGTCAGCCAGCGAATAGAATACCCCGAACCATACGACGAAGGTTCCCACCGCAAGGCAGCAGGAGGATACGAGGTACCATATGGGATTGCTCATATAGCCGGGAACTATGAATTCCTGCGGGGATGCCGCAATGACCGACGAGGGGATGATAAGTCCGGTCAGCACGGCAAGGAAAACCGCGCCGCCGAAGAACACCTTCGGATGATCGACGTACTCGTGCGCCTCTTTTTTTACGGCTTTTGCCTTTGAGCGCAGGAGCGCCGTAAGCAGGGGAAGCTGCAGGAGCACGCCCGCAACGCAGAAGAATATCTCCCACTTTGCGGACCTTTCCGCTCCCGCCGTAAGCCCGAGCACGACCGCACCGACTCCGACAAGAGACGACAGAACATTCAGCACTCTGCGCGGCTGACGCAGCTTATAGAATATCGTCTTTATAAGCGAAAAGGTGTTGTTCAGTGTCCAGTAAAAGACGAGACCCGACGGGGAGGTGTAGAGAAATACCAAAAAGAACACAGCCATTCCGTACAGCTGCACCTTTGTCTTGACCGAGTAGCCTCGTGTGAACAGAAAGGACGAGACGAGGTTTACCGCCGTCATGATTATCGGCAGTATGTTTATTGTTACGCCCGCGATCGTCAGAATGCCGTCCGGCTTTCCGAGGTCTGCTATCGGTCCGAATGAGACGCCCTGAAGCAGGTCGAGATTCGACAGAAAACGGTATGCTACTATGAAGAACGGGATCTCGAGCATCAGAGAGGTCGCTCCGCGCAGAACGTATGTAGGCTTGTAGCCGTTCTGACGGTAGTAGGTCTGAAGCATCATCATCTGCTCGTCGCCGCGGAAGGTCTTTTTGATGTGCCTGACTCCCCGGCTCAGCTTCTGCTCGATGTTCCGCTCCTCCTCCTGCAGCGCGTCGGCGCGTCGGTAGAGCGGGAGAATGAGAAAATTGATGGTCAGACTGAAAATGATTATGGTTATGCCCGGATTTCCGATAAATGAATATGCTATCCGATATACCGCCTCAAACAGCATCTGAAGCGGCATAAGCAATAGATTATATAATATCTGTGTAATAGGCATGGTGCCCTCCTGTCGCCTACTCTTTTGCCGATGTCAGACTGCGGTATTTCTCCTGCAGAAAATCCGCTGCCCGCTTTGCGCCCTCGCCGGGGTATTCCCATACCTCGCGGCGGACCTCATCGCGCCCTGTCTTAAATCGCTCCTCCGACAGACAGCTGTCGATCAGCTGCTCCAGCTCACCGAAATTGTCCTTTGTCAGCGGCATGCCGAGCCGGGGAAGCACGTCGAAGGTCCACGGTCTGCCGCCGAGCCACCAGGTGTCATAGGGGTCGCTCTTGTAGTCGGTGTCGGCGTAGATCACAGGCTTGTCGTATATGAGCGCAAAATCGAAAATAACGCCGGAAAAGTCGGATATCATGATATCAGAGCGCTTGAGCACCTCAAAATTGTCGTTGTCGCGGTTCCACTCGAGCTGCTCGGAGTCAGGATACTTCTTCATCAGCTCGTCCATCAGCTCCTTTTCGGAGGCAAAGGACTGCGGGTGCGGTCGCACGATGATATGATCTCCGGTTTTCAGCAGCCGCTCGATCATCTCGCCGCCGTATCTGCTGAGTATCGCGCTGCTGCCCCACGACGGAGCGAGCAGCACGGTGCGCTCCTTATGCGGCTGCGGCGGATCGCTTTTCAGCCGTTTTGCCATCTCGTCGAGATACGGAATGCCGACGTGGACTATCTCCTTCTGCGGCAGCCCTCTGAGCTTTTCCAGCGCGCGTATCTGCTCGACCTGAAAATCGCCGGACACAAGTATAGTGTCATAGTAGTCGGTCCCGAACATGCGGTAGCCCGAGATTTCGCTCGGCGCATGCAGCATGTGGATATAGCAGTCTACGTTCTTGCTGCGCTTCCACTGATAGACATCAAGCCCCGGAGTTGTGGAGAGCAGGATGGTCGCGCACAGGAAGTTCAGCTTGGCAAAGCCCTTGTTTCCGTGACCGATAAATTCTCCGTGCAGATGCTCGTAGCCGCAGGTCAGCGCCGGATCGTCCTCGGACTCGGTCATGTAGGTAATGTCAACACCTCTTCCGCACAGCTCGCGGCAGACCGGCTCGAAAACATTCCAGTAGCGCTTATCGTCAGAAAAGATGACAAGCGGCAGCTTTTCCTGCGCGACCTCCGCGCCCTTTCCGCCGCTAAGTCTGAAACGGACCTTGACGAGCCACGCTTTCAGCAGATACCGCAGCGCGCCGAGCAGTCCGATCAGAATGGCGAACAGCATACTGCCGGTGCCGGGATCAATATACAGCCTCATGTTGTGAATTTCCTCTCTTTTGTTGTTTGCTTTCGCAGCAGCAGAAGTCCTGTCGCGAGATACAGAATTGCGAGTGCGCAGATCGCTGCGGTCTCGATTCCCGCGCCTGACATGGCGGGAGTCTCTATGATAATAGAGGAGAGATTTACCGTCATATGCAGAATAACTGCGGGAATTATGCTTTTTGTTCGGACGGCAAGCGCGCCGAGGCATATCCCCGCGCAGAATGCGAATACTGTCTGCGGCAGCGTATAGAGCAGTCCGCCACCGGCGAACATATTCATCAGGTGCGCCGCGGCGAACAATCCGGCGGAGATTGTGACTGCGCCGGCGGTTTTTATTTTCGTATGACCGAGTATGCCGAGCAGCAGCACGCCGCGGAACAGCAGCTCCTCTATGATCGCCGCAGAAATATCGACGCAGATGCGCTCTGCAAGCTTCAAAAACTCGTATGTCGGAATGCCGCCTCGCCGGAGGCACACTGCGCACAGAGCCGCTGCGGGAGCGGCGGTATACAGGGCGATGATCCCCGGACGCAGTGCCGCACTGCCGGGTGCAGCTATGCCGATGCGGGAGAGCTTGCCCTTATCGCGGCTGAGCTTGTAATAAATAAAAAACGCGCCCCAGTAAACAATGCGCCATGCTATGCCGCAGACGGACGCATTCTCCGAGAGTCGGACGGCGCTCTCGATAAAATTACCCGTGTAATAAGCAGCGATCCAGAAATAAATTGTATAAGTCATGCTTTGGTGTTTGAAAAACACTCCCGCGAAAGCCGAATCGAACGGGAATGATCCTTAACATATTTTTTATTTCGTCTCATAATATACTATATTTCACGAAAAAAGTCAAGGGAGCGAAGCAAACTCGGTGTGGCGAGGCTTTTCGTGAAAGGCCTCTGAAAAAGCTTTTTGGTACACTGCGGGGCTTTAGTGCGTACCGCGCTGACGCGGGCAGGTGGTTGCAGATGAATGTTGTTTTTGCCGAAAGGGTCTGATTACGCTGCCGCGGTCGATGGTATATGGACAGATATTTTAGTTGTTCTTTTTCCGCTTTCTTTTTGCCTGAAAAAGAAAGCTCCAAAGAAAAGCAGGCATAAAGGGGGATTGCGCCGCGATTCGCTTCGCTCCTATTCGGCGCAGTCTCCCCCTTTATGTATTCCCCCTATGACTGCTCAGCCGATAGCGACAGTATCGGTTTATACCCGAAACGGTCGTCGGGTACGACGACTCCCGTTTCTAAGAGAAAAGTATCACGCCTGCCGCCTTAGTTTTTCATGCTCGCAGAGCTCGTACACCCTATGCTGCGGTAATTGCATAACGTCATTGTTCTCCCGTGGCGGTCATTCGTACATGTGCTGCCTGAGTTCGTTTATACAATATGATTTTTCGCGGCCGGGTATGTGTAGCTGTGTTATCGACCGGGCAGCGGATATTGCAGTATCTATGATTTTTTCCTGCGGTGCATATATGATGAGCATTGCAGATAAGCAACAAACAGCTATATAAGAAAAAGGCATCTCCGTTTATTAGGCGGGGATGCTATAAGTGTTTAATGTAACCGATTTTGTATCTTGCTTTTACATTGTGATGCCTGAGCTGCTATATCAGACCGTCATTGATTTTTCTTGACCGTTTGTTTTGACCGGGATGCTGCTTAGATTAGCTTATGCCTCGATGATGGTAATATCCGAGCAGTGGTTTGTTCCGAGGCTGCCCTCAGTTTTAAAGCTTTGGAGGGGGCTTGGGGGAGACTTTCTCGAAAGTCTCCCCCATCGTACCCCATCGTACTCTCGTGCGTATCATGCGTCCATGGTTATCTCGTACAGCTCGAGCAGGCGGGTCTCGAGCGATTCGCGTTCCGCGTACAGCTCGCCGAGTGCGGTATAGTCGGCGGGGTCAAGCTGCGATTCGAGGGCTTCGAGCTCGACGAGGCGCTGCTCGACACGCGCGCAGTCCTCTTTTGCGCGGCGAATGCGGTTTTCGGCTCGGCGCTGCTCCTGAGAGGCGCGTTTTGCCTCGAGGTATTGCTGCTTTGCCTCGCTCGGCTGCGCAGGCTGAGCCGATTCGGCTTCGGTGCGCTGTTCGGCTGCGGCTGCCGCTACATATTCGTCATAGCTGCCGCGATGGTCGTAAATACCGCTTGTGCGTATGCTGCCGTCGGAGGCTGCGCCACGCAGCGGCGGTGCGGGCGGCATATCAAACGAGAGCACGCGGGTGGCGAGCCTCGATATGAAATATCGGTCGTGCGAGACGGCGATTATCGTACCGTCGAAGTCGGCGAGCGCGTCCTCGAGCGCCTCGCGCGAGATGATATCAAGGTGGTTCGTCGGCTCGTCGAGGATGAGCAGATTCATCTCGGAGAGCATCAGCTTAGTAAGTGTCAGTCGGGCGCGCTCGCCGCCGCTGAGCACCCCGACCCGCTTGCCGACATCGTCCCCGGTGAAGAGGAAGCGTGCGAGCGCGCCGCGGACCTCGTTCTGTGTCAGTGAGGGATAGGCATCCCATATCTCGTCGAGTACGGTCTTGTCGTCGGACAGGTGTTGATTTTCCTGATCGTAGTAGCCGACGGTGACGTTGTATCCGAGCTCGACCCGTCCGCTGTCGGGACGCAGCCGCTCGGCTATCATGCGCAGGAGGGTGGATTTTCCGCAGCCGTTGTGACCGTAGATGAACACGTGCTCGCGTTTTTCGATAAGAAACGAGAGGTGCTCAAAGAGCGTCTTGTCCCCGTAGCGCTTGCACAGATCGCGAGCGAGCACGACCTCGTTTCCGCTCTCCCCGCTCTCGTGAAAGCTCATGCGCGAGGCGGCGGGCAGGTCGCTCGGACGCTCTATCCGCTCGAGCTTTGCGAGCTGCTTTTTGCGGCTCTCTGCGGCGATGATGTTGCGCTCTCGGTTCCACCGACGCTGCTGCGCGATGTACGCCTCTATGCGCGCTATCTCCTTCTGCTGATTTTCGTAATGACGGCGCTGTATCTCGCGGTCGGTGCTTTTTTTCTCGGTGTATGCGGTGTAGCCGCCCGAGTAATAGTGTCCCTTGCCGTACTCTATCTCGAATATTCCGGTGCATACACGGTCGAGAAAATATCGGTCGTGCGAGACGGTGACGACCGTCTTTTTCCGAGAGGTCAGATATTCCTCGAGCCAGAACATCGTGGCGGTGTCGAGGTGGTTGGTAGGTTCGTCGAGCAGTATGATATCCGGTTCCTCGAGCAGCAGCCGGACGAGTGCGAGTCTGGTCTTTTGTCCTCCGCTGAGCGCTGAGCAGCGCACCTGCATCATGCCGTCGTCAAAGCCGAAGCGCAGCAGCATCGAGCGGCAGCGGCTGCGGTATGTCCGTCCTCCGCCGTCGTCGAACCGCCGCAGCGCGGCAGCATATCTGTCCGCCGCCTCGGTGTCTCCCGCCTCGGTCTGAATGCGAAGCTCCTCGAGCCGCTCCTCGTCTGCGATAAGCCCGGAAAAAACCGAGAGCACCTCCTCGTACACGGTGCGCTCCGGGTCGAGCGTCGGGTGCTGTGAGAGCACGCCGAGCGTATGGTCGCGGGCGATGTAGACGCTGCCGCTGTCCGGAGTGTACTCGCCTGTTATGACGCGCAGCAGACTTGTCTTTCCCGCGCCGTTGACTCCGACGATGCCGAGCCTACCCCCCTCACCGAGCGAAAAGCCCACTCCGTCGAGCACCGTCTCTCCGCCGAAGGAGAGCGATATGTTTTCACATCCTATTGCTATCATGTATATCTATCCTATATCTATCATTTATCTATCATTGCTTTGTTGTCTTTGTCATGCCGCTGTGCTATGCATTGTCGTGTGCTTTGCGGATGCGGCGCATACCGCGACGGCGCACTGCCGATCGGAATGCGGTCACTGTGCGCTCTGCTCGCGCAGCTGCTCCGCCTGATGCGCCCACGCCGTGCGGTACTTCTCAACGCTCCGGCTGACCTTTTTCACGTAGTCCGCAGTCTCGGCTATCGGAATGTTGACGAGCCTGCCGTCCTTCGTTATCTCATCATTTTCGAGCCAGCCGTGAACGCGCGAACGTCCGGCATTATATGCGGCGTAGACAGTGTCCCACTCGCCGAATTCCTCATAGAGCAGCGAGAGAAAATATGTGCCGTATTTTATGTTTATCTCGGGCTCAAACAGCCGTTCGACCTCCATATCCTCGCCCGCCTTTGTCAGCAGCCACCAGAAGGTCTCGCGGGTTATCTGCATCAGCCCCATTGCGCCTGCGCCGGACACCGCGTCGGCGCGAAACGAGCTTTCTGTCTCTATGACCGCGCAGATTATCTCGGGCGGAACGCCGTATTCACCGGAGTATTCGTCTATCAGCTCTGCGTAGAGTATCGGATGGGTCACGTTGTCGATAAGCTCGGGCGAGCGGACGGCGAGGTTTATTATCGCTATCAGCGCGAGAAAGATCAGCACTGCGGCGATGGCGATCCTTACGGGTGTGCGGCGCGGCAGAGGGTAGCGCGCGAGTACGCCTCTGCGCTCGGGAGCAGGCTGCATGTCGGACTTGTCGCTTGCCGCCGAGCCTGCCGCGCTTGCCGTACCGTCACCGAAATTGCCGTCATCGATATTATTTCCGGGCACGTCGTACTTTGTGTTGCCGACCGCGCCGGCGGCATTGCCCGATTTTGTGTCGAATCTTGCCGCGCTGCCCGCAGCATTGCTATTTGCATCGGATGCGGAGACATCGAGGGACGAACCGATTCTGCCCGAATTCTCGGCGGACTGCGATGCAACGGCGCGGCGGTCGAGCGAGAGCAGGAGTGCATCGACGGCGGGAGCAAGCTCCGCACCTCTTCCGTTCTCTATTACGGTGTCGCAGCGCGAGCGGAAGAAATCATCATCATGCTGCGCGTCGATACGCGCCCGGGCGCGAGCCTCGTCTATCCCGTCGCGGCGCATGATGCGGTCCGTGCGGGTCTGTCTGTCCGCCGTGACGAAAACAACGGTGTCGCAGCGTTCGTTCAGTCCGCTCTCGAAGAGCATAGGCGCGTCTATGACCGCGAACCTCTCGCCGCGCGCGCTGCATTCGCGGAGCCATGCCTCGGCTGCCGAGCAGACATAGCGATGGGTTATTCTGTTCAGCAGGCGACGCTTATCCTCCGCACCGGGTGCGAAAACTATCGCTCCCAGCTCGCGGCGGCGCAGCGAGCCGTCCGGGTCTATAACTCCGTCGCCGAAAGCCTGCGCTATCTCGCGAACGCAGGGAGAATTCGGAGCGGCAATGCGGGCATATTCCTTATCTGCGTCGAATATCGGTATGCCGCGCTCGCCGAGTATGCGGCAGACCTCGCTTTTTCCCGCGCCGCTGCCTCCGGTTATGCCGATTATCTGCATGTATGCCCTCCGATTTTCAGTATTTTCTCGTATTATAGCGTATTTTTGCCTGTAATACAAGACGGCTGAGGTAAACAATTATCCCTCGGAGCCAAAAAACGAAAAATATGCATAAAATATGACAAATTATACTTGAATTCTTGATGATAATTTGGTATACTATCTTTTAACATGTACAGTGGGATAACTGTAAGGATGCAAAAACGTCGAAAAACGCCTCGTCGCCGTACCGGCATACGGTAGAGACGGTCTGCGGATCCTGTTATATATGCATTTTTGTTATACATAAAAGAAGCAAATACACGGAAGGGGATAAGTGAGATGGACGATTTTTCTCGTGGAGCGGATACCATGCATTGCCCGATAGACGGTTGGGAGGCTGCGGAGCCGCTTTCCCGCAGCAGTTGGCAGCAGATATGGAGCGCCCGTAAGGTCGGCTCGACCGAGGTGACGGGCATGCTCCGCGTTGTCACCATACCCGCATACGCGGGAGAGGCGGAGGCACTGCGCGACGGCGGCTTTTCCGAGGAGAGGATAAAGAAGCATATCGCCGACTGTGCGGAGCGCTGTCTCCGCGACGGTGAGGCCTTGATGGCATCCGGCTCCCGACGCATGCCGGAGATAAAGGCGGTAAAGCTGCGCCGAAGCGGGGACGGGGATTACCGCCTGTGGATGCTCAGTACATACTACCCGACCTTTACGAAATACTATGAGGGCAAGCGCATCTCTCGCGGAACGCTGCTCTCGCTCTTCTGCGATCTGTGCGACGCGGTCGGCGACTATGCGTCGGTCGGAATGGTGCACGGCGCAGTCCAGCTCGAAAATGTTTACGTTGACCGTGTCGGCAGCTGCCTGCTCGGCAACCCGCTGTTCAAGCCCACACTGTACAGCAGAATCCTCGACCCCGACGACACACGTCTGCTACGCTTCATTGCCCCCGAGATAGCGCGCGGCGAGGACTACGATACCCGCAGCGATATCTGCTCGCTCGGACTTACGATGTATTTCAAGTTCAACGGAAACCGTCTGCCGTTCGTCGAATCCGGCAGGGACAAGGTGACGCGCGAGGAGGTCGACTCCGCCATAGTCCGCCGCCTCGACGGCGAGCTGCTTCCGCCGCCCGTACGTGCGGATGCTGCACTCTCGGAGATAATCCTTCGCGCCTGCGCACCCGATAAGAACGATCGTTATGCCACTCCGGCGGAGCTGAGAGAGGCGATAGCCGCATATGCCGAGCAGGCGGGAATAGAGCTGACCTGCGGCAGAGTTTCACCCGAACTGCGCAGCGCGATAGCGCCCGCAGAGCAGACGGACGGTACGGAGGGCACGGCTGCAAGCGGTGCGGATGAGAACGGAGAGCTTTCGTTTGCCGCCGTTATGGGTCTTACGACCGCGGAGGACAGCGCTGCGGCACCGTCCGGTGCATCCGGAGAGAACGGCTCGGATGCCGACAGCTCAAACGGTGCGAGCATGGCGGGCGGATATTTCGATGAGCACGGAAACTTCGTGCTGACAGCTGCCGCTTTGGACGGAGATGCGAGCCCCTCCGGAATGAGCGGAGAAAATGACGGCGTGCATCCGCACGAAAAGAATAATAAGCGCGGCGAAAATGACGAAAGAGATAATGCCTCAGAGGACGGCACGGAGACGCAGCACGACGATGCTGCCGAGCCCGCGGCTGTGAGAGATGCTTCGGAGTCCGACTCCGACATTGATATAGCGGCGTTTGCCGCTGCGGCGGACGGTGAGTCTGCGCATATGGGATCCGGCGTTCCCGAAAGCTCCGGCGATGTCGCTTTTACCGACGGCGCGAACAAGGAGCACATCGGCAATGCCGACGGATATTCCGACGGGCACGGAGAGTATTCCGACGGCGAGAAAGATGACCCGAGCGATGCGGACGGAGAGAACGGCAGAGGCGGTAAGAACGGAAAGCGCCGCCCATTTCCGCTGCTTCCGGTAACATTTATAACTCTCGGTGTTATTGCCGTGCTTGTCGTTGTTATCTACTGCATGCAGCGCTTTGACCTTTTCGAATCCGGGAATGCCGATGTCGCCGATACGACCGCAGCAACTACCGCGACCGTACCCGATACTACCGAGCTGCCCGCAGGAAGCGTCCGTATGCCCGACCTTGCCGGCAAGACCCGCGATGATGCGGAGGCAGAGCTTGCGCGCGCAGGCTACAAGGGCGAGCCGATATACTGCGGCAGCTACAGCTATACAGCAGACGAGAATACGGTGCTCGAGCAGTTTCCCGCAAAGAATATCATCTTTAATGCGGAGGATGACGTCGAGCTGACGATCAGTCTCGGCAGAGCACCCGATACCATGCCCGATATCACAACGCTGACCGAAAAGGACGCGTTCAAGCGTCTTTCATCGCTCGGCTACAACGTCACCGTACTCAGCGCGTATTCGGATGTTGCAGCCGAAGGAACGGTCGATATGCAGAGCGTAGCGCCCGGAACGAAGATCGAATCCGGCACGGATATGTTTATTGTGACGAGCCTCGGACCGAAGCCGACCGACTTTGTCGAAATAACGGGAATGTCGCTCGGCGCGGGCAACCTCACCGTTGAGTCGGGCAGCACCGCCACCCTCACCGTTACATTCACCCCCGATAACGCGACCGAGCACGGGATATGGTGGCACAGCGACGACCCGTCAAAGATCGAGGTTGACCAGAGCGGTAAGATTAAGGCTGTCGCCGAGAGCGGCAGGACCGTTATTACCGCAATGAGCGCGGACGGCGTTCACAGCGCAAAGCGCACGGTGGTCATAAAGGCGGCTGTCAAGACTGCTGAGACCTCGCGAGTAGATGCTCCCGCACGCGAAACGACAGCCGAGACTACGGCGGTCCGCTGGAGCGATTGGAGCGAGACCGAGACGGCGGGCAGCCAGTCGAAAACTCAGTATTCGAGCCGCACCAAGACGACCCGCACACAGAGCGGCTCGCCGATATCCGGATGGGAGATCGACAGCTCGCGTACCGCATTCGGAGAATGGGGCGAATGGAGTGACTGGAGCGATATGCCGATATCGAGCAGTGATGTCCTCGGCGTTGAGAACAGAACGGTTTACAGCACCCGTGCACGCAGCGGCTGGACGGACAGCGCGCCTGCAGGCGCATCCGATATTCGCACACGCACCGTCTACTGGTACTGTGAAAAATCGCCCGACGGCAGACCCGGTGAGTGGCTCGGTCCGGTGACCGACGTTCCGTCCGACGGCAAGAATTATCTCACTACCGAGGCGACGCAGTATAACTACGTTCCCGCAGGCGCGGAGTGGAGCGAGTGGAGCACCGACGCGGCAAGCGCGGGCGATTCGCTCGACGTTATGACCAATACACAGTACCGCTCGCGCGGCAGAGACGTTACGTATACCTGCTATACATGGTCGGACTGGAGCAGCTGGAGCGATACTCCCGTCTCCGAAGGTGCCGATACGGAGGTCAAAACGAGAACGCTCTACCGCCACAGAGTGTGACCGATCTGCCCGGCGGACCCGACCGCAGGGTATGTCGCGCCGCGGCAGATGCGATGATATGCTTTTCCCATTCAATGAGTATGAGATATCGAGATATGTTATTCCTGCGCTCGACCTGCGCAGACCGGATAAAAATCAAGTGAAAAACGGACGTATGACCTCAGAGGCTCGTGCGTCCGTTTATTTCTCCGATTTGTCGGCTTTTTTCAGAAAAAAACTGCCGCTTGCATTACGCTGAACGATGTGATATAATGACCGTGGATATTGGAGGGTCATATGGGTAAGTTCAGCCTTTTCGGAATGTTCAGAAAGAATAATGAAAAATCGCCGATCTTTCGTCGAAATATGGCGGCACGGCTGCACGGAATGTCGGTGCGCTATATAACGGAGCGGACGGGCGACGGCGTTAATGCCGACGGCAGCTATACCGACGATTATGTAATCGGCAGGGGCGGCTCCATCGCGGTCATAGGCGGCGAGATAGTCGTGTATTCGAGCACCGAGACGGTCTTTCGCTCTAAGGTCGAGCTGACCGATATGGGCGAGCTGATGTCCGGCGACGGCGTTATACTCGAGGGTGAGGATCTCGAGCACGGCGGGGTCAATCGAAGAATAATAGCGTATTTTACCTACCATCTGAGACAACGCGGTGAAAAGTAATGATATAAAAAACGACGCGCAG
>ERZ838577.3381-NODE-3381-length-15317-cov-4.538396_pt1 | contig 15317 bp, 18 predicted proteins | sample MGYA00519682_ERZ838577 | MGnify/ENA primary metagenome ERZ838577 (study PRJEB31850, sample SAMEA3708838) | human gut metagenome | biome: human gut; feature: human-associated habitat; material: faeces | place: China | collected 2014 ...
CGCAAAAGAAAGCCGCCGTAGTAAATACAGTGACTGTCGCGCGGCAGCGCGCATGAAAAAGCGTTTGCTGTGCAAACGCAAAGAAACCGGGGACATGCGCCTCGGTTTCTTTACTTTGAGAGGGAGAAAGTTTCTGCACAGGAACTTTCGGACGTCTGTGTTCTGCGCAGTCAGAACACATCTGCCGGAAAAGCGTGAGCTTTTCGGCAAGATAAAAGCCGCCCGGGGAGCGGACGGCTGAAAAATCATATGAGTCCGGCGTGCTTACTGCGCGGAGTCGGACGCGGTGGTCTCGGCGACCGTGCCCGGCAGAGCGCTGTAGATGCGGCAGACGAGACGCATGACGACGTAGACGAGTACGATCTCGAGCGGGAGGAGAATGAGGTTCTTCGGCACGCGCGTGACGAGCAGCAGGCTCATCGCCTTGCCGCCGGTGATGGTCAGCCAGAGCGTGTTCAGGCAGATGTTGCAGAACACGTTGATGCAGGCCTTTGCGCCGATGGCGCGCCAGACGGTGATCTTACGCGGATACAGCCACAGACCCCAGATCAGGCCGCCGACCACCGCGGTCAGCGTGTAGCCGGGAAAGTACGCGCCCATGGACAGGTTGCCGGCGAAATAGCCGAGCACATCCGTGCACACGCCGGCCATCATGCCGACGACCGGGCCGAACAGCATGCCGATGGCTGCGTTGCAAAGAAAGCCGAAGCCGATGCGCAGATTGGGCGGCAGCTTGATGGTCAGGCCGAGCAGGTCGAGCGTGATGTTGATGGCGATGAGCAGGGCGGTCACGGCGATGCAGCGCGTGCTCTTCAGCTCATGCAGCGAGCGGACGAAGATATTCTGCTTTTTGGACATAGAAAAAGACACCTCCATAATAAATTCATCTGTTGCCACAGCGATTTAGGAGATGCCTAAACAGTTGCAGCAGCGGGATGCGGCTGCAATACCGCAGGGGACTCGGTCCCTTTCGTCCGCTGAACAACTCCCCGTCTCAGCGGCACTTAACGCATTGCAGTCTACTCTGCTTTTTCTGTTCTAATTGTATCATGAAAACACCGCTTGTCAAGGGAAAATTGTACAATATTTGCACGGCGATTTTGTGCAATTCATTCGCGGATATGCTATAATGGTTTCATAGGACGATACCGCTGTTATTGTGCGGTGCTGTCCTCAGGAAAAACGGAGGGAAAGACCGTGAAAAAAGTTAAGGGACAGATGTCCGAGTCGCTCGTTCTGGGGCTGCTTCTTGCGCTCGCAGGCGGCTTTTTTGATGCCTATACCTATCTTTGCCGCGGCGGCGTGTTTGCGAACGCCGAAACGGGAAATATCGTGCTGCTCGGCGCACATCTCGCCGAGGGCGATTTTGAAAAGGCGCTGCGCTATCTGCTGCCGATCGTGGCGTTTGCGTTCGGCGTGCTGTCCGCCGAGCTCGTCAAGCGCCGCTTCAAGTCGCGTCAGAACCGCGACATCAACATTCACTGGCGCCAGATCGTCGTTCTGGGCGAAATGGTGCTCGTGACGATCGCCGCTCTGCTGCCGCAGTCCGCGAACGCCATGGTCAACATCATCATCTCGTTCGTCTGCGCCATGCAGGTCGAGACCTTCCGCAAAGTGCGCGGCAGCGCCTTCGCGACCACCATGTGCACGGGCAATCTGCGTTCGGGAACCGAGCAGCTTGTCATCTGGCGGCAGACGGGAGACCGCGGCGCCGCGAGAAAAATGAAGAATTACTATTCGATCATCCTTGTTTTCATCCTCGGCGGCGCGATCGGCGCGCTGGTGACAAATGCAGTCGGGGAGAAGGCGCTGCTGCTGACGCTCGTGCCGCTCGCGGCCGTGTTCCTCATCATGTTCATCGAGGAGGAGCGCGAGGAGCTGGAGGAAGAGATTTCGGGAGGAAGAGCATGAACATCAGACTGATTGCCGCGGACATGGACGGTACGCTGCTCGACAGCCGCAAGCAGCTGCCCGAGGGTCTGTTTCCGCTCGTGCGCGCGCTGCATGAGCGCGGCGTGCGCTTCGCTCCGGCCTCGGGCCGCCAGTTTTACACACTCTACGAGCAGTTCGGCGAGATCGCGGACGAGCTTATGTATATCAGCGAGAACGGCGCGATGATCTGCGACGGCTCGGAGTGCGTCGGCTTTTCCGCCATGCCGCGGGAGGTTGTGCTCGACGCCATTGAGCGGGTGCGCACGCTGCCCGGGGTCTATATGGTCATTTCCGCCCGGAGCGGCGCATTTTACGAGAAAAATTTGTCTGCTGAGGCGGTGCGGAATTTCAATATGTACTGTGCGCGCTGCACCGAGGTGCCCGATCTTGCGGAATTCGCCTCGCGCGAGCCGATCTGCAAGGTCGCGCTGTTCTGCGCCGGACGCGCCGAGCAGGTGCTCATGCCGGCGTTTGCCGGCTTTGCCGGACGGGCGCAGCTCGCGCTCTCGGGCACGGACTGGGTCGACCTCATGCGGACCGGCGTGAGCAAGGGCGGGGCGCTCGAGGAGCTGTGCGGCACGCTCGGCATCACGACGGCGGACTGCATGGCCTTCGGCGATTACCTCAACGACATCGAGCTGCTGCGCACGGCGGGCGAGTCCTATGCCATGGCGAACGCGCACGAGCAGCTCGCCGCACTCGCGAAATACCGCTGCCCGTCGAATGACGAGGACGGCGTATGCCGCACGATCCGTGCGGTTTTTGATCTGTAAATCAGGAAAGAAAGAAGGAGATTATTATGGAGATAGCAGAAATCCTCAAGCTGCGTCAGAACGCGAACGGTCTGAACAAGCTGATGAATATGCACGTTATCACGCTCGACAAGGACGGCGGCGCGACGGTCGAGGTCGAGCTGACCGATGAGCTGCTCAATCCGCTCGGCATGGCGCACGGCGGCACGATCTTTACGCTCTGCGACATTGCGGCCGGCTCGGCGGCGGCCTCGCAGGGCACGGTCGCGGTCACGCTCGACAGCAGCATCAACTACTACCGTCCCGGCCGCGCCGGTCATAGGCTGACCGCTGTTGCGTATGAGCGCAAGCGCGGCAGAAAGACCTCGGTGTTCATGGTCGAGGTGCACGACGACGAGGGCAAGCACATCGCGGACGCGACGTTTACCATGTTCTACACCGGCGCAACGCTGGACGATATGAAGCATTGAGCGGCGTGACGAAGGCGATCGTCGAGCCGCTGCTCCAGTGGTACGACGAGGGACACCGAGACCTGCCCTGGCGGCGCGAACCTGTGCCCTACCGCGTCTGGGTGAGCGAGATCATGCTCCAGCAGACGCGCGTCGAGGCCGTGCGCGGCTATTACGAGCGGTGGATGCAGGCGTTTCCGGATGTTCGTGCGCTCGCCGCGGCGGATGAGGCGCAGGTGCTCAAGCTGTGGGAGGGGCTCGGCTATTACAGCCGCGCGCGCAATCTGCACCGGGCCGCGCAGCTGGTCTGCGAGCGGTACGGCGGCACGCTCCCGGCGGATTATGAGGCGCTTCTGGCGTTGCCGGGCGTCGGAGAATATACCGCAGGCGCGGTCGCGTCCATCGGCTTCGGTCTGTGCGTCCCGGCGGTAGACGGCAACGTTATGCGTGTCGCAGCACGGCTGAACGACGATTTTACGCCGATTACGGACGCAAAACAGAAAAAACGAACGACTGGTCATTTTTCGGAGATCACGCCGGAGGACCGTCCCGGCGACTTTAACCAGTCCTTGATGGAGCTTGGCGCGATGGTCTGTCTGCCGAACGGCGCACCGCGCTGCGGCAGCTGCCCGGTGCAGCATCTGTGCCTTGGGTATCATCATGGTCATGCGGAAATCCTGCCGGTCCGCGCCGCGAAAAGAGCGCGCCGCATCGAGGAGCGAACCGTGCTGCTCGTGCGGTGCGGGGAGGAGGTCGGCATCTGCCGCCGCCCGAAGACCGGTCTGCTCGCAGGCCTGTGGGAGCTGCCCTCGCTCGAGGGAAAGACCGGCGCGGACGAGCTTCGCGCGCGTCTCAGCGCGCGCGGATGGCAGGTCGAAAAGCTGCTCTCTCTGCGCGGCGCGAAGCACGTTTTCACGCACGTTGAGTGGCACATGAGCGGCTTTGAGGTGACGCTCGCGGAAAAACCGGAGGGACTGACCTTCGTCACGCCGCAGGCGCTTCGCGAGAGCTATGCGCTGCCGAGCGCGTTCCGGGCGTTCCTGTCCGTTCTGGAGGAGTGACAAAATGAAGCTGGAAACCATCGTGCACGACATTCCGCCGCTTTACGATGCGGAGTCGCGCGTGCTGCTGCTCGGTTCGCTGCCGAGTCCGGCCTCGCGCGAGGCGCACTTTTTCTACGGCCATCCGCGCAACCGCTTCTGGCCGGTGCTTGCGGCCGTTCTGGGCGAGAAAACGCCCGAAACCATCGAAGAAAAGCGCGAAATGTGCCACAGGCACCACATTGCGCTCTGGGACACCGTCGCGAAATGCGACATCGCAGGCGCGTCGGACACCTCGATCAGAAACGCTGAGCCGAATGACATCGGCCGCCTGCTCCGCGAGAGCAAAATCGAGCGTATCTTCGCTACCGGCGGCAAGTCAGGTGAGCTTTACAGAAAGCTGATCCAACCCAAAACCCATGTACCGATCACGGTGCTGCCCTCGACCAGTCCGGCGAACGCCGCGTGGACGTTTGAACGGCTCGTTGAGGCATACCGTGTGATTTTGTAAGAAAGAAGGCGTATTTATCACGGAAAAGCAGCTGTTCCCTAATTCTGCACTCAAAAAACTCATCTGGCCGCTCGTGCTCGAGCAGGTGCTCGCCATCACGGTCGGTCTTGCGGACACCATCATGGTCTCCTCGTGCGGCGAGGCGGCGGTGTCGGGCGTTTCGCTCGTCGATATGATAAACGTGCTCATTATCAACATTTTCGCCGCGCTCGCGACCGGCGGCGCGGTCGTGGTAGCGCAGCTGCTCGGTGCGCGCGACAATAAGCGCGCCTGCGATGCAGCAAAACAGCTGTATCTGGTCGTAACGGTCATCTCACTGGCGATTTCGGCGCTCATCATGGCGTTTCGTGAGCCGCTGCTGCGGCTGCTGTTCGGTACGATCACGGACAGCGTCATGCAGAGCGCGCTGACCTACCTGACCGTGAGCGTGTTCTCGTATCCCGTGCTCGCCATCTATAATGCAGGCGCGGCGCTGTTCCGCGCACAGGGAAACTCGCGCGTGTCCATGCTCATCGCCGGTCTGATCAACATCGTCAACCTGATCGGCAACTCGATCATGATCTTCGGCCTCAAATGGGGCGTTGCCGGTGCGGCGACCTCGTCTGTTATCTCGCGCGGCACGGCGGCGGTCGTTATCACGATCCTGCTGCTCAATCCTGAGCACACGGTCTCCCTGCGCGGCGGCAGCCGCTTCCGCCCGGATGGCGGACTGATCGGACGCATTTTACAGATCGGCGTGCCGAACGGACTGGAAAACAGCCTGTTTCAGCTTGGTCGCGTGCTCGTTGTGAGCATGATCGCTCTGTTCGGCACGACGCAGATCACCGCGAATGCGCTCGCGAACAATCTGGATGCCGTGGCGGTCATTCCGGGGCAGGCGATGAGCCTTGCCATCATCACGGTCATCGGACAGTGCATCGGCGCGGGAGACGAGGCACAGTGCAGATTCATGGCGAAAAAGCTGATGAAGATCACCTATGCGGTTACGGCTCTGACCTGTATCACGACCATCGCGCTCACGCCGCTCATCCTCAAGGTATACAGCGTGTCCCCTGAAGCGCTCGCGCTCGGACTTATCCTGATCACCATTCATAATGGCTGCGCGATCGTGCTCTGGCCGGCGGCGTTTTCGCTGCCGAACATTCTCCGCGCCGCGAACGATGTACGCTACCCGATGCTGTGCTCTATTGCATCCATGGTGCTCATCCGTCTTGCGGCCGGCTATCTGCTCGCCGTTCATTTCGGTATGGGCGCGATCGGCATCTGGATCGCCATGGTGGGCGACTGGATGTGTCGCGCGATCTGCTTCGCCGCACGCCTGATCAGCGGAAAATGGCTGAAATACGCTCCGGGACTGCGCGTGGTGGCAAACCGAAAAATGTAATGCAAAATACCCTCCGGAAATCGGTTTCGACCGGTCGCGGAGGGTGTTTTTTCGTTCTCCTTTCGTTCTCCTTTCGGCCTGCGTTTTGAGGCTTTGCGAGGTTCTGCGAGGACCTCAAGAGGGGAGGGGATGCGCAATATCCGAAACGATTTGCAACAATACCGACCGGCAAAACAAAAAAGAACGCACCGTTTTCGGTACATTCTTCGCTTTGGTGGAAGGTGGTGGATTCGAACCACCGAAGTCATAGACGACAGATTTACAGTGTGGAGCAAACCCACGTATTTACTGACGATTTCGGGGCTGTTCCCTTGTTTTTCCCTTATTCGTCTTTCAGTATGCCAACATCTCAGCCGCGCGGCGCCGGTCCTCGGTATCGACGTGGGTATAGATCTCCGTGACCTTGACGGACGAATGTCCGAGCAGGGTCTGCACGGCGCGCAGCTCTGCGCCGCCCTTGATGAGGTAAGTCGCGTAGGTATGCCGCAGCTTGTGCGGCGACAGGCGGCGAATGGGCAGCCCATCGAAAAAGCTGTCGTACTGCCGGCGGAACGAGCCGGGTGTCATGTAACCGCCGCGCTTTGCCGGTACAACGTAGATACTCGTTTTCGGCGCGTCCGCCAGTACAGCGGCAAGCTGTTCGCCGTAGGTGACAACGCGCACCCGCTCGTTCTTGGTCACGTCCACGGGCGCGAACTCGCCTTTGGCAACACGGGTGACAACGCGCCGGACGGTGATCGTGCGGTTCTTCCGGTCGATGTCGCGCCAGTGCAGTCCCATGACTTCCTCGCTGCGCAGACCGGCGTACAGCAAAATGGCAATCGCCACGCCAAACGGTCGGTCAAGGTGAGAGAGCAGGCAGGCGATTTCGTCCGGCTTGTAGACCGTGATGTTCTTGAATGTCGCGTCCGGCTTGACCTTGATACCCTCGCACGGATTGCGGCTGCACAGACCGTTCGCAACCGCGCTTTTCATGATCTGGTCGATGGTGATGAAGATGTGGTGGCGTGCGCTCTTACTGAGGTGCGCGGCGCTGCCCATCAGCCGCTCAATGTCGGCGGGCATGACCTTGTCGAGTGACATTTTGCCGAGCATAGGCAGGATATAGCGGTTGAAATACAGCTCGTAATTGGCGTAGGTGCGGTACTTGACCGACTGCTCTTTGCGTTCCAGCCACTCCGCACCCCGGCCTCCGACCGACTTCCGCCGGGCCTGCGTCTGTTTACCTTTCTCGAGAAACTCCTCGTAGGCTGCTTTGGCAAGTGCTCTGGTGCGCCGGCAGAAGGACTTCTGCACATGGCTGCCGTCCGGCAGGTCGAGCCATACGCGCAGCTCTACACTGCCGTTGGACTTTTTGCGAAAACTTCCGTTCATAATAATAAAACCCCTTTCTTATCGCATGAAGGTGTGATAAAATAGAGGTACTGATTGCTGTGGAAGGTTTATCAGTACCCCGTCCCGTTCCGGTGTTGGCGCACCGGGGCGGGATTTTTTTTTGCGCGATTTTATCTCGGTAGGAACTCGACTTTAACGACCCGGCCGAGAATTTTTACCGGTGTATCTTTCAGATTATAGATAAATGGTTTATACTCCGGGTTCATGGACTGCGGCATAAGCGTTACGATGTCGCCCTCACGCGAGAAGCGCTTGAGCGTTGCATCCTGGTCGTTTATCATCACCGCTGCGATTTCGCCGTTCTCCACAATGTCCTGACGACGGATAATAACCAGATCGCCGTCATTTATACGGGCAGCATTCATGCTGTCACCGCGCACGCGCAGCGCGAAGTATTCAGCACCGCCGTTGAGGTCGGTAAAGGTGTAGCCCTCGATGTTCTCCTCAGCATAGATTGGAGTACCAGCGGCAATACGGCCGAGAATCGGAATTCGCTTTAAGTGAGAGAAATCAACAGGGATAGCATTGTCCGGAAGTTTGTTTGTCTGTTCCTTGACAGGTGCTTTGCCAGTCAGCGTGTTCATGTCTACATTATAGAAGTCGGCAAAAACTTCAAGGGTTTCCAGATCCGGTTCGCGCTTGCCGGTTTCATACATACCAATCGCGCTGCGAGATATTTTTAGGGTGTTTGCAAGCTCCTGCTGGGACAGTCCTTTTCTTTTTCGCAAATAAGTGAGCATATCACTGAGTTGTGCCAAATGGATCGCCTCCTTATGTTGGTATCATAACACGACCCGTGACAAAAGTAAATAGAAAAATGTCACGAAATGTGTTGACAAAGATTGACGATGTTGTTATAATAGCATTGTCACATAAAGTGACACAAGGAGGTGACAAAATTGACGATTGCAGAACGGCTTGTGCAGGCAAGAGGTAACATTCCGCGTGACATTGTAGCTAGTGCGGTAGGAATTTCGCTATCTGCTATTTCGATGTACGAGAATGGACAGCGTGTACCGCGTGACGAGATTAAGGTCAAGCTGGCGGATTACTACCACACGACCGTACAGGCTCTTTTTTTTGACATGGATAGTCACGAATAGTGACAAGAAAGCGAGGTGAGAAGATGAACGCCAATATTGAAATCACAACCGACAGCAATGGGTGTGCGACTAAGTTACTGCTGAACGGCACCGATATTTCTAACATGGTGAGCGCGGTTACGTTTCGGCAAGTCGGAGGAGCTATGCCAACGGTGGAGTTAACCTTCGTGGCAGACTGCGTCAGCATAAAGACCCCTGCGTGCGTTCGGTATCCACAGGAGCTGCTAGACGCTGTGATGAAAAAGGGGAGGGAAGACCTGCGATCAGCAAATCTTCCCCTGCGGTTTAACGAGTGATGGCATTCGGAGCCTTTCTGAACAGCGGACAGGAAACCACACCGTTCAGATCACAGTCTGATACCGAGCACTCGAAAGCGCACTTTTTGTATTGAGGTGCGGCGGTTCCTAAAATCGGAACATGAACGAATTTAACCTCAATAGCGGCTTCTTCTCTGATATGTGGACAATATTCGGAAGAAGCTTCATAGATAGGTGCACGCATTATATTCCCTCCTTTCCGTCCTCAGTATAACACAGACTGGAATAGGAGGCTACCCCGAAAGCGAGGTGAACCAACATGACCGACCGCAACGAAACCTACACCGCGAAGGAGTGCGCGGAGCGCTTAGGGCTGGACCCGAACACGCTGCGCAACCTGATCCGCACCAAGCAGGTGCCGTTCGGCATTGCCGTCCGCCAGCCGAGCGGGCGCACACACTGCATTATCCCCAAGGCCGCGTTCGAGAAGTTCATGGCCGAGGGTGTCGGCACGGAATGAAAAAGGAGATGAAACCCTATGTCTAACAACAATTTCGCAGAAACACTGGCCTCGGTCGCGTCCGAGTTCGACAGTCCGCACCGCAAGCCGCGGCCGAGCAAGCGCCCGTACTTCCGCTGGACGGATGAGCAGCTGCTTCAGCTGACCACCCTGCGCGATGAGGGCAAGTCCGCCAGCGAGATCGCGGAGGCGCTGGGCGTGTCGAGCGATAAGGTCGTAACCAAGCTGGCCGCAATGGCAGCACGGCAGCGGACCGGCAGCAAGACGCCGGAGCTGAGTACCGAACCGGTACCCGAGGCCGAGGCAGAACCGGTCGAAGCGGAAGAACCCGACCTCGACCCCGATATGGCAAACTTCGACCGTCTGGTCTTTGCAGCATTTACTGAACTGGTCGGCAAAGTAGACGACTACAACAAGATGTCGCACTGCTGGCGGGACGGCCTGCTGAAAATCGAGCATCATATCAGCGTTATGCTGAACGTAGCACTGATGTACCCCGAAACCGAGAAACATATCAGCGCTATCGCGGCTATCGTGGCCTATAAGTGCCTGGTTCGCGACCATGCTGACGTATTCTCGGCATGAAAAACGCCGCTGTCAGGACGGCAATCCCGATCAGCGGCAAAGAAAAATGTATTCAACCTCATAATAGCATGAACAGGAGAGATTTTCAATGGTAAAGATTATCAGCAACGTAAAAGGCGACCACGTTGAGGGGAGTGTAGAGCTGGCGGGCAACATGAAAGCGATTGTTTCCGAACTGGTCAATGCAATCGGCAGTGTGTACCTGCAGATTGGCACACAGGACAAGCGCGCTGCGCAGGCGTTCCGCAAGATGTTCACTCAGTTCGTAACGAGCGAGGATTCGCCGATGTGGCTCGAGGACAGCTGTGACGGCGTTATTGTCAACGCATCCATCGTCCGTGCGGGCAAGCTGACCCGCGAGGATGTTGCCAACGCAATCCGCTGCGGCGCTTCCAAGGACGTTATCAAGGCTTTGCTGGAGGAGATGTAACATGACCGACGACAGCACCCTCAAGGCCGCACACGCCGAAATCCGCCGCGAGCGGGTTCTGTCGTGGAAACAGAAGTATCTGGAAGAATATGACGTACCGTTTGCACCGGAGCCGACCGACTGGGATCTGAACTGGCCGGAGCCGATGGTTTCGGTAACGTGGGGGCACGGCTACATCACGATGACCCTTGACGCCTATGACAAGCTCAAGGCGAAGGATAAGAAACTGTTCAACAAATTAGGAGGAATGTAAAAATGAGCAACATCGCAATCGACATCAACATCAACGCGCCCGCGCTGGTAGGCGCAATCGAGCGCCTGTGCGCCGCGCTGGGCAATCCGGCGGCAAAGCCGGTCGGCACCGCAGCAAAGACTGAGCCGGTTCAGGCCGCACCTGTTCAGACTGCACCTGTCACTCCGGCACCTGTACAGGCCGCAGCACCGCAGGCACCTGTACAGGCCGCACCGGCAGCAGCGCCGACCGTCAAGACCTACACCATGGACGAGATCGCCAAGGCCGCCGGTGACTTCATGACCCCGGAAACCATTCCGCAGCTGCAGGCGCTGCTCGCCTCGTTCGGTGTTGCCGGTCTGCCCGAGCTGCCGGCGGACAAGCTGGCTGCTTTCGCCGCCGAGCTGCGTAAGATGGGGGCGAAGATCTGATGCCACCTGCTACACACGCTTTACTCGGTGCGTCGAGCGCCGAACGCTGGCTGGCCTGCCCGCCGTCTGTGCGGCTGAGCGAGAAGTTCCCGGATACCGCAGGCGTATTCGCGCAGGAGGGCACGCTGGCGCACTCTCTTGCGGAGCTGAAAGTCCGGTCTTACTTTACGGTTATGGCAAAGTCCGCCTACACCCGTGCGTATAACAAGATCCGCAAGGATGAGCTGTTCTCCACTGAAATGGACAACGTGACCGATGCGTACCTCGACTACATCAAGGACTGCTCCATGCAGTTTCCGGCGCCGCCGACCGTGGCCTGCGAGGTCAAGGTCAATTTCAGCGGCTACGTTCCGGACGGATTCGGCACGGCTGACCTTGTGATGATCGGCGGTAACACGCTGCGGGTGATCGACTTCAAGTACGGCAAGGGCGTGCCGGTCGAAGTTACGGACAACGCCCAGATGAAGCTGTACGCCCTCGGTGCGCTGGCGCGGTACGCCCTGCTGTACAAGGTCGAGCGGGTGATTCTCTCCATTGCACAGCTGCGGCTCGGAGAACCGACAGAGTGGGAAACCACGCCGGACGAGCTGTACAAGTGGGCATCCGAGTATGTCCGGCCGAGAGCGCAGCAGGCGTACAACGGAGAGGGCGAGTTCCACGCAGGCGACCACTGCCGGTTCTGCTGGGCAAAGGCAAAGTGCCGCGCCTACGCCGAGGCAAACATGGCCGTCACCGAGCAGCACACGCCGGACGAGGATCCTGCGCTGCTGACCGATGAGGAGATCGGCAGGCTGCTGACCCGTGCTGAGCCGTTCCTCAAGTGGTTCGGTGCGGTGCAGACCTACGCACTGGATGCTGCCCTGGACGGCAAGATCATCCCCGGCTGGAAAGCAGTCGAGGGCCGTTCCGTGCGGCAGTTCGACGACATCGACGCCGCCTTTGCCGATCTCCGTGCCGCAGGCATTGAGGACGCGTTGCTGTACGAGCGTAAGCCGCTGACCCTCTCGGGCGTGGAGCGGCTGCTCGGCAAAAAGCAGTTCGCTGAGCTGTGCGGCGGTCATGTGGTCAAGCCGGCAGGCAAGCCGACCCTCGTTCCCGAGAGCGACAGCCGTAAACCTTACAGCCGGGCCGCAGCGGATTTTGCGGCAATCGAACAGTAAACCATCTATTTATCGAAAAGGAGTTTTTCATTATGTATCAGAACAATCCGACCAAGTGCCTCACCGGCGAAGTTCGTCTGTCTTTCGTTCACCTCGATCAGCCGTACAGCAACAATGGCGGCGAGCCGAAGTACAGCGCGACCCTGCTCGTTCCGAAGAATGACGTCGCCACCGCAGAGGATCTCAAGAATGCACTGAACATCGCCTACGAGAACGGCGTCAAGAACCTGTGGAAGGGCAGCCGTCCGCAGATGCGCTATCCGGTCATCTATGACGGCGACGGTACCCGTCCGTCCGGTGAGCCGTTCGGCCCTGAGTGCAAGGGTCACTGGGTCATCACCGCCTCCAGCAAGCAGAAGCCGCAGTGCGTGCATATTTCCAACGTCCACGCCGACCTGCTGCCGACCGATGTCTACTCCGGTATGTACGCCCGCGTGACCGTCAACTTCTTCCCGTATGACGCTTCCGGCAACCGCGGTGTCGGCTGCGGTCTGGGCAACGTGTGCAAGACCCGCGACGGCGAGCCGCTCGGCGGCCGTGCAAACGCAGAGAGCGAATTCGCCGGTCTGGAGCAGGCCGCACCGCAGCAGCCGCAGAACTACGCTGCACCGCAGCAGGGTGTGAACCCGCTGACCGGTCAGCCGTGGTAATCAACTAACCCATTGGAGGGGTGTTCCATGCACAATTTATCTATTGACCTTGAAACCTTTTCCTCCGAGCCGATCGCAAAGACGGGACTGTACAAATATGTGCAGTCCCGTGATTTTCAGGTCTTACTGTTCGCATACTCGCTGGACAATGCGCCGGTGCAGGTGCTCGACCTGACACGCGAGGAGCTGCCGGAGTGGCTGAAAGCCGCACTGTACGACCCGGCCTACATCAAGCACGCATTCAACGCGGCGTTTGAGTGGTATGCGCTGGGCAAGCATTTCGGGCGGGAGCTGCCGCTCGAACAGTGGCGCTGCACCATGCTGCACAGCCTGTACTGCGGGTATCCGGCAAGCCTTGATGCCGCCGGCAAGGCACTCGGTCTGCCGCAGGACAAGCAGAAGCTGACGACCGGCAAGGCTCTTATCAAGTATTTCTGCACGCCGTGCGCTAAGACGATCACCAACGGCGGCAGGACGCGCAACCTGCCCGGGCATGATCCGGCGAAGTGGGAGCTGTTCGTTGAATACAACAGGCAGGACGTTGTGACCGAAATGGAGATCGAGCACCGCCTGAGCCGTTTCCCGGTGCCCGAGCGGGTGCAGCGTGAGTGGGAGTACGATATGCGGATCAGCGCCCGCGGCGTTGCAGCCGACAGGGAGCTGGTAGACGGTGCGCTGTACTGCGGTACGGCGATCGAGGAAGCCGCCAAGCAGGAAGCCATCGAGCTGACCGGTCTGGAGAATCCCAAGAGCCGTGAACAGATGCTGACCTGGCTGCAGGGGCATGGCGTTGCCATTCCCGACCTGCGGAGCGCAACGGTAGAGGACGCACTCGAGCACAAGGACGAGTTCGAGCCGGACGTTGCCCGCGTGCTGGAGCTGCGGCAGCTGCTTTCCAAGGCGAGTATCAAGAAGTACAGCACGGTCGTTACCACCATGTGCGAGGACGGCCGCATTCGCGGTCTGCTGCAGTTTTACGGCGCAAACCGTACCGGACGATGGGCGGGGCGGCTTGTGCAGGTGCAGAACCTGCCGCGTACTTATCTGCATGGCGCCATGCTGGACACCGCCCGCGATCTGACCCGCAGAAAGCTGCCCGAGGGGCTGGAACTGCTGTACGGCAGCGTGCCCGGTACACTCTCGCAGCTGGTGCGGACGGCACTGGTGCCGAGGCCCGGCTGCAAGTTCGTAGATGCCGACTTTTCCGCTATCGAGGCGCGTGTGGTCGCGTGGCTAGCAGGCGAGGAGTGGGTCTTGCAGGTTTTCCGCACGCACGGCAAGATCTACGAGGCAACCGCAAGTCAGATGTTCGGCGTGCCGCTCGACCGCATTGTTAAGGGCAACCCCGAGTACGCCCTGCGGCAGAAGGGCAAGGTCGCCACGCTGGCGCTTGGGTATCAGGGCGGCAGTTCGGCGCTGATTGCCATGGGTGCGCTCAAGAACGGCCTGACCGAAGAAGAATTGCCCGACATCGTGAGCCGTTGGCGGCAGGCAAACCGTGCAATCGTGCGCTGCTGGAAGGCGGTCGAACAGGCTGCCATTCAGGCGGTGGAAACCGGCAGGTCCTGCGCTACGCACGGCTTAGTGTTCGCTCGGGAAGCGGACATTGACAGCGGTCTGGACTTTTTGACTATCCGGCTGCCGTCCGGACGCAAGCTGTATTACGCGCAGCCGCATTTCGGCGTCAACCAGTGGGGCGGCAAACAGCTGCGGTACTACGGCATGAACCAGATGACAAAAAAGTGGAGTGTAATTGAAACCTACGGCGGTCATATGACCGAGAACATCGTGCAGGCCATCGCACGCGACTGTCTGGCGGTGAACATCGAACGGCTGGAGAACGCCGGTTTTCCGATCGTGTTCCACATCCACGATGAGGTGGTTATCGAGGTGCCGGAGGACAGAGCCGATCTGGACGAGGTGACGCGCATCATGGGTCAGCCGATCGAGTGGGCGCCCGGACTGCCGCTCGCTGCCGACGGCTGGGTCGGAGATTATTTTACCAAGGATTAAACTTCAGTAATCTTTCCAAGTTGTGGACAATACCACTGATAAAGGAAGAATAGAGTGAGGAATGATTTTGAATTCGTTTGGTTTTTCGGATAACAGCTGAGTAAGTCGTTGTGCATCGGGAATATTCTTTACCAGCACTCCGGTGTTTTCAGGGGATAGTTGGAAATCGGTTGGACAGCGCTATTCGCGTTCAAAGCGCCAATCAGTAAAATAGCCGTCTTTGCGAATTTCAAAACGTACAACTCTCCACATATCTTCTTTAGGAATCATTCGCTGTGCATCGTCGTTTGATAAATAAAGAACAGGACGTGCTCCTATATAGTAGGAATATGGTATGGAACAAAAAATCCCATATGGTTCGTATCGCTGTTTACTTGATTTGGTTAGCAGATATTTAAGAGCATTGATAGGTACTTCCATAAAGCATGCTGCTTGACGGTTACCTTTAATAAATCCAGTTCCGTCCGTTGTTT
>ERZ838577.3402-NODE-3402-length-15271-cov-33.593126_pt1 | contig 15271 bp, 10 predicted proteins | sample MGYA00519682_ERZ838577 | MGnify/ENA primary metagenome ERZ838577 (study PRJEB31850, sample SAMEA3708838) | human gut metagenome | biome: human gut; feature: human-associated habitat; material: faeces | place: China | collected 2014 ...
GAACTATCATGCCCATATCGTTTTCGACTGGATGAACCACGAAACCGGAAAGAGCAGAAAGCTCAATGACGAGGATATGGCAGCCATGCAGACCTTGGCTTCCAATATACTTCTGATGGAACGTGGGCAGGCAAAAGCTGTCACTGGTAAGGAGCACTTGGAGCGAAACGATTTCATCATAAAAAAACAGAAAGCCGAACTGCAACGTATAGAGGAAACCAAACGACACAAGGAGCAACAGGTAAGCCTTGCCGAGCAAGAACTCAAACAAGTAAAAGCAGAGATACGCACGGACAAACTCAAAAGTGCAGCTACCGATGTAGCCACTGCCATAACCAGTGGTGTAGGTTCTCTTTTCGGAAGTGGAAAGTTGAAAGATTTAGAACAATCTAACGAGAATTTACGTCATGAAATTGCCAAACGTGACAAGGGCATTGATGAATTAAAAGCCAAGATGCAACAAATGCAGGAACAGCATAGTAAGCAGATTCGTAACCTGCAAGGAATACATAATCAAGAACTTGAAGCCAAAGACAAGGAAATTTCACGATTGAACGCCATTCTTGAAAAAGCGTTCAACTGGTTCCCATTGCTCAAAGAAATGTTGAGAATGGAAAAGCTCTGCTATGCCATCGGATTTACCAAAGATATGATAAACAGTCTTTTGACAAAAAAGGAAGCTATCAGATGCAATGGTAGGATTTATTCCGAAGAACACAAACGTAAGTTTGACATCAAGAATGATATTTTCAAGGTGGAAAAGAATCCAACCGATGATAGCAAACTGATACTGACCATAAACAGACAGCCGATAGGCGAATGGTTTAAGGAGCAATGGGAAAAATTAAGGCAAGGTTTGCGACAATTAGCAGAAGAACCAAGAAAAAGTAGAGGATTCAGAATGTAATTATGATAGTATTTGATTGTATCTCAATAAAATTAAATATCTTTGTAAGCGGATTGAGGCTACTCTATCCAAGACATATTAGAATTTAGAAGAAGCGTTATGCTTATTTCTTGCGAATGAAAACCTGAGAAACTTTCAAACGTGTACAAGAATAGCATAGTGGTTCTCACGCTATAGCGTGGGCTGCTATTGTTACATCTGTACACAAAGGTTTTCTCAGGACCTTCATTCAAAGACGTGGCATTACAGTTCCACGCTTGAACCGAGAATGATTATATACTAATCTGATAATCAATTTATATATTAGTCTTTATCTTTTATTTGATACCGTATAGTTCCCATATTCTGTCGGTTTCCCAAAGGTTATTATTATTTTGCTCCACTGTCTAATAAATGCTCTTCATTTTGAGGTATGGTGTTAATGTTCGCCAAAAGGTTGGTTAGAACAACCCATTGACGAACTATGATAACCCTAACTTAATGTACTCGGTTCATGATCGGGGTATTAAGCCGCAAAGCATTCTATAATGTCCGATTTTCTTTAAGAATTTCGGACATTTTATTGATACATCAAGAGTAATATCGTATCTTTGCAACTAGAATCATTGTGAATATGAAGACGATACTGACGAAGGAAATACGAAACATTATAAACCGAAACGGACCGAACAGGCTTTATATGGTGAGCGATTTTGCCCATCTGAATAATGACGGGCTAGTTACTCGTGCGCTTTCCCGATTAGAGAAAGAGGGTGTGCTCATTCGTCTTTCTCAAGGTCTATATTTATATCCATTACGGAATAAGTTCGGTGTACTTCGTCCCTCTATAGAAGATATCGCATACGCCATAGCGGAAAAGGATAAGGCTCGTATTATACCTAGTGGATTGACAGCATTGAACAAATTGGGACTTTCCACACAGGTCACGATGAATGCAGTCTATTTGACAGATGCCACAGCAAGGGAACTTGCTATCGGGAACCGTAAAATCATATTCAAGCGCAGCGCACCTCGCAATTTTGCCTACAAGACAGACTTGTTTCCACTTATAGTCGCTGCCATGAAAGAATTAGGGAAAGATAACGTGACAGATGAACAGGTTGCAATCATAAAACAAGCCATTGAAAAATATGGTAGTCCTGATGAAATCAAATACGATTACAGCATTGCCCCGCAATGGATTAAACAAAGACTTGCATTATGAATTTTACTAAGCTTACAAAAGAAGAACAACTTACCATTTTGGCTAATGTAGCCGAAGAGAAAGGGATTGTGGACAATGCCGTAGAAAAGGACTACTGGGTCAGTATGGTGTTGCGTGCCATATTTTCTTTGCCGTATGCAGCAGCTTTTGTTTTCAAGGGAGGAACAAGCCTTAGCAAAGGTTGGGGATTAATAGAACGGTTTTCGGAAGATATTGACCTTGCAATAGATCCCCAATATCTCGGTTTCACAAATATTGAGACTAAAAGTCAACGGACTAAGTTGCGGAAAGACTCCAAGAAGTTCATAGATGGCACTTTTGCGCTTGACGTAGAGAACAGATTAAAAGAGTATGATCTTTCAGAGTGTTGTAAAGTCATAGTTCCGGAGACATCTGTCAGCGACCTTGACCCTGTAGTCCTGTTTGTCGAGTATAATTCAGTGCTGCAAACGAAAATGCAATATATACCGGAGCGAGTCAAAGTTGAGATAAGTTGTCGTTCTCTCATGGAACCGTCGGAACAGATAGAAATGCGTTCTATGATAGAAGATGCCTATCCGGATGAAGATTTTTCATTGCCGATATTTGCAGTCCCCACAGTAGTGCCAGGACGGACATTCTTGGAAAAGGTTTTTCTTTTGCATGAAGAGTTTAACCGTCCCAATGGCTGTACGCATATCGAACGTATCACACGACACATGTATGACATTGTAAAGATGATGGATAAACCGTTTGCAATGGAAGCAATGCAAAATGTACAACTATATGAAGACATTGTGGCTCATCGCAATAAGTTTACGGCATGGAGCGGACTGGATTACACAACACATCTTCCGCATACAATATCATTTCTTCCTCCTGAAAGCATTGAAGAGGCTTTGCGGGACGACTATAAGCAGATGCAAATCGGCTTTATTTATGCTAATGCGCCCTCGTTTGATGAGATTATGGAGCAGTTGCATGAGTTGCAGGATAGATTCAGGGCATTGGAATGGAAAAATAATCGTTGACGTATGGCATACATTAATGTTGATATAAACGAAACTGAGATATTCATTAACTATCTTGCATAATGTATGGATTAAATCCAATTGAGGAAGAATTGCAAAATTTTATAATTAGAAATAATTAAGGTCTTATGGCGTTAGAGGTTTTACATCAGCAGGCAGCAACGCACGAGAATGAGCAATTCCGCCGCGTGGTCAAGATAGTAGATGCCGCGTTCAAAAAGCACAATTACGATGGCATTCTTATTGGTAATCCATTTAATGAGAAATATCGGCGCTTTCGTGCAGATGCGATTCTCTTTTTCAATCATGGAGTGATAATTATTGACTTCAAAGACTATTCGGGTCAACTGATTATTCCACGGGGCGATGATGAATTTAAGAGTTATCCTTGGTATGCAGAAAAAGTATCGGACTGCCAGAATATAGAGGTTAAGGCAGGTGCCCATTTCTTGAATCCGTTTCTCCAGCTTGTTTCATATAGAAACGCATTCAGAGAAATCGTTGAGCATAATCCAATTCTCGGGCAAAAAATCAATCCATCCCGGGTGTGCATAGCAAATATCTTTTCAGGACCGCTTAAGCTCAGCAATAAGGTTCCGGGGAAATATCCTTATTATAAGATTGTACAAGAATCGGAGATAGGGGCCTTGCTTTATGATTTGAATAATGATAATGCTTTCGATGAAGAGATAGCCAAGGCGATTAAAAGCATCTTCCCATCCGATGAATATATTCAAGACTATTCATTTGATATGGGGGTGATTTGCAAGCAAGACATCATTGTCGGGAAAGGGGCAAAATCTACTATCGATACCTTTATGCAAACAGAGGGCAACGACCTTCTTGTCTTAACGTCGATGGATGCAGAAGAACGGGATAATTGGGCAAAATACATTTTTTCTATTGCAGATAATTACAGAATTCCTGAAATTCAAGGACTTTGTCATTCAAATAGAATTAGCCGCCGGTTGGGACAGCGCGGGATAGAGGCTTCCAGCCTTTACTCATTCATATACGGAGGGAACGAGACATCCGAAGATGAAGAAGACGATGAGGCCATGCAGGTTATTCCCATCCGTTCGGATGCCGGATTGGATGAGCGAGCATTGTTAATGGTGTATGATGCGCATCTTGTAAGCCGCAGCCTCTCTCAATCAGATTTGCTTCGCTTTGGAACAGGGCGTTTGCTTGAGGACTTCATCGCCTTTGCCAATCCGGCATCTGAGCGGAAAATCGTTTTCATCGGTGACCCTTATATGCTATCTTTCGGCTCTTCCGACGATTCTGCTATCAATGTGGCTAATCTTCAAACTATCTGCGAGGATAGGGTTATTCATTACTATCATCAGCCGGCCTGCGATTCACATGAGTCCTGCAAGGAGTCTCTAAAATGTAGTCTCGCCAAGAGTATGGATGCACAGCTGTTCAACAACTTGAATTATGCCTTTGATGACGGGTCTATCGTTGAGATCAGGAAAGATGCGATTACCGACAAAATGAAAGAATGGTTTATGGCTCCATTGCAGCAAGAACCTAAGCAGTCGGTCCTGTTTTTCAAGAAAAGCGACTGTCTGAAAACCAATCTTTGGGTTAAGCATCATTGTTTGAATAATGGGAAGGAACTTGCAGCAGGCGACCTTCTTATTGCCAATAATAATATCTATATCCCTGATGAGACCGGGTTTGGTAATCCCAAAAGAGTGCTGAACGGGATGTATTTTACTGTAAAGGATGTACTTGAGAAGCATAGTGAAACAATCTCCATTAAGGCTTATCCTCGTCCAATGTTTCTGTCTTTTACAAAAATATCTGTTAAATGTTTGAGCCTAAGTGGGCAGGATGCCGAAATTTGGGTACTTGACAATTATTTGGATTGTTCAGATGAATTGACTAAGGAGGAACAGATTGCAGTTAATGTCTTCATTAATCGTCGTATTACTGAACGAAAGAAGTCGTCACCATTTGCCAAGACTGAATTTTATAGTCAGTTACTATCTGATGCGGACTATCAAGCCCTCTCTAATGATGAGAAAGAAGCGATAGAAAACATTATTCAAAACCGTTCTGTCCAGAAAGAAGATAGGGTACCGGTCAAAACAACGAAAGTGGCCCGTTCATTACTCAAATGTTATTATGATAGGTACGAGAGTGACATTCAACGGTCTTCCCGTGAGAACGATCCGCTTATCAATGTAATGTATGCGAAATATGCATGGGCTATAACTGTTCATAAGGCTGTCGGCTCCGAATTTGACAATGTCATCTTGAAAGGATTCCGCACGGAGAATGACGGAATATGCAATGAGTCTTATTTCAGATGGCTATACAGTGGGCTCTGTGTTACGGCAGGAGTATTCTATATTGCACAACCGCAATATGTCCATCCATTTATGAATTGTACCGTGAGCGAAACAGATTCAGGTGTTAACCCACCGAAGCAATTGCTTATATATGATGGGTATAAAGTGCCATCCCGTTTTTCCGATATGGTTCTTAATAACGTCAATGCGTCAGCTGCTATTTGTGAATTGGCAAAGCTTATCGAACCAAGCGGTTATATCTTGGAGGTGGTCAAACCGTGCAATGATTATTTGACCAAGGCCGTATTTTCAGTACCACAAGGGATAAAAAAGAAATTGGTAATTGATATTCATAACAAGGGTGCTAAGGATTCTTATGGTATCTCGGCAATTAGAATGGAGCCGAATGAGTTAGTTGATGCCACCTGTATTGAGCAGTGCATCGACACAGTCTTCTCCCAGGCTGTGTCATATAATAAATCTGTGGATACTCCTGATTATATTTTGGAAGTCGTTAAGGTATTTGGTGAGCAGATGAAAGAGCGGGGATTCAAGCTTGAGGTAGTGTCCAGTAAAGATTATCAGATTGTCTGCAAGGTTACATCTGATAACGGCAACGCTATGCTCCGCCTATGGTATGGAACCAGCTTGGAAAGCCATAGCAAAGGGTTTATCAACAAAATTGAGATGTTCGACGTTACTGATACCACCATTGCAAGTGAGGTGCGGGAAATGATTGTATTTAAATCAACAAAACTATAATTTAGACAGTAAAAATGGCAAAGTTTAGTTCTCATAATAAGAATGATTACTCCCCTCGCATATCAACTAAAATCTATGCTCTCCGTCGCGATGGTTTATTGGATGATGCCAGACAACTGGCTGAAGATTATCTTCAAAAAAACAGAACAGATATAGATGTTCTGAAAGCCTATGCTTGGACATTGATTGATATCTGCAAAAGGGAGCAACAGAAAGGAAATATTGTAGATGCGCGAAAAATTTCAGCTCTTCTGTCGCGTATGCACTTCGAGACCCAATTCGATGAGTTTGCGGAAATGCTTGTTAGAAAAATACAAGCACTTAGACTAATGGTGAATCCTTTCTACGCTCAGATTCAAGAAGCTAAAGAATTGAGTCAGAAAGGCAACAATGATAAAGCATGGGGAATTCTTACCCAATTGTCAGTAGACGGAAATCTTCCTGAAGAAGCGCATGAAAGCTATGGATGGGCAATATACCGTTATTTGCGAGATCACATTGCACAACTTGATTCAATACAGGTGCGGACGCAACTGAAGAACTATATTTACCTTCATAATGAGCGCCCTTCGATGCTGCATTCCCAAATATTGAACTTCGCCCTTAATTACTCTAAACAAGATGGCAATTTCAAACTCATATCGTTTCTCAAGTTATGGAATCCGAACAATTTGCGACTGGATGATTTTGAAGATTCACGTAGCAACGAAGGCAAAACCATTCCATCGTTGATGTCGAGAATTGCAAAGGCTATTGTTGATTATCCTTTAGATGAGATTCAAGAATTTGTTAGGCTTATCCCCTATAGGAAAGACGATTTTATCGAAATGATAAAAAACCATTTCTTCTGGAAACTGTATCATAGTACTGAGGACGGTGTTTCTTCATCTACATGGGAGCTGTTTAACCAATATATAGAGTTATCCAATGATACTCCGGCCTCTACTTCTCATTCGAAAGTTCTTGGGTTAGCCGAGCGCACAATGAAGGAAAACAATGCATGGCGATTCTATGATTTTTTTAGAGGGTGGAACCCAGAGAAACTAAGAACAGCTGACTGGCAAGAAGAGAAAGGAGATAATGGGGAAACCTATAAACCGTTAGCTGTCAAATCGCTGAAAAGAGTAAAAGAAGCTCTTGAGAATCTTTCTGATGAACAACTAGGAGACCTCCAATGGCTTATTGACCTCTATGGAATAGCCATAGAGAAGATACCGGATGATGATTGGAATATCAGGTCGAAAGCGTTACTTCATCTGCGCGCTGGTCAGCAAGCAGAAGCAAAGGATATCTATAAAAAGCTTTGCCAGAAGATGGGAGAGAAATACTACATCTGGAGTGAATTTGCCGATTGTTGGGAAGATGTGGATGTAAAGATTGCTTTTCTTTGCAAAGCTCTAAGCTTAGAGAAGAATGAAGACTTCATAGGGAAGATACGAATGGAATTGGCTCAACAACTAATTAAATCCAAGAAATATGCAAATGCAGTAGTTGAACTTGACCAATATAAGAAACACTATGCTGAAAAGGGCTGGTGTATTGATTCAGAAGTGGATGCTCTTCTTGAGCAATGCTCCTCGGTTACTCCTGCATCTGACAATAATGCGGCACTTTATGCCGAAAATATCTCAAGAGCGGAAGAATACGCTTACGAAGATATTTCTTTCACGGAAGTTGTACTTGTGGACAAATGGAAAAACGGGAACGGAAAGACCATGATAGTTTTTGTCGACGGTAAAGCAATTGAATTTGCTACCGATAAGAAGAGATTCCCAGGGCTAAGCGATAGTCATAAAGGACAAGTTTGGAAATTCAAATTGTATAAAGACGAAACAATCCGAACCATTCCCGGTGATTATCCATGGCAGCAGCCCAAGAAAGAAGCAGTAATCAAATATATTCCTTTGACTGCCATTCCCTCAGAAACGGCAGATTGGTTTAATTTGCCGATTCAATATGGCTATGTTCAGTATATAAACACAGAGAAAAAGGTCTATCATATTTATTTGACCGATTCAACACTCGTTTATGAGCACTATGAGCGGAAGGAACTTGAAAAAGGAGATTTTGTCAAACTGCGCCAATACAAAAAGAAAGTCAAGGAAGAGAGCAAGACTTTCTTATGTAACATACAAAAGTGTGCTGAGGATGAAGCTATTGAGAAGTTCAAGTGTAGGATTGCAGCAGTAGATGATGTCAATAATCAGCGTAAACTATTCCATTTTGTATTAGGTACCAAACAGGCTTCGGGTATTCTGCACTATGATCAGACGGATTTGCGTCCATCCGTTGGTGATTGCATTAAGATTCATTATTTTGTCAAGGAAATCAGTGACAAGAAGAATCCGGGTAAGCAAAAGAAATTAGTGGAAGTGCTTAGGGCAGAGTTGACTGACGGGAGTAATAGTGACTTAGTAAAACGCTTCTCCGGTAATTTGGAACTCAAATATAAAGATAGGTATGATGGAGAAGAACCAGATTTTGCATTTATTGGTGATTACTATGTCCATAAAACTATACTGGAAAAATATAACATTACTTCCAATTGTTATGTGAATGCGAAAGCAGTCTATACCGGAGATGGTAATTGGAAAGTGTATGAAATTGAGAAATGATATTATTTATGTAAGTTCGATGAAAACAATTAAAACAAAATCGATTGATTATAAGCATTTAGAGATCCACACCAGTCCAAAGCAATCATAGGTTTTTAGGGAAGAAACAATAAGTAGATAGGGCCACTATGAAATTATATGTCTTTAAAATGCTAACGCTTTCGTTTAGTATCTTCTTTCGTGTTCCACGGCAAATCCGAAGTTGAACCACCTCCACCAGTGCCGACATGAACCTCTGCCGGACCACCGGCGGCCAGGGTAAAAGCCGCACCCAGTAGTTCCGCCTGTTTCCCGCTTACCTGTTCCTGCGGCTCGAATACGGCATTGACAAACTCCTCGTCCGTGATCTGCCCGTTGAAATGTCTTTGTGCCACATCATAGTCTATCTGGAATTTGGTGTCCTCAAAAAGTTCCTCTCCGACCCGTGTCCAGATGTGGAGCGACGGATTCCGGTAGTTGGACACGTTGATTCGGACAAGTTCGGCACCGGATGAAAGGCTATAACGCTGAGGGTTTGCCTTACGGTCGAGCAGGCCTATCTGCTTCCGCTGCCTGTCTATGACGGCATCTTTCTCTTCTGACTGCCGCTCGGCGGCTTCCGCCCTGCGGATGGCTTTGTCTATCTCCGCTTGATAGCCGTTTCTCAGTTTCCCGATTTCTGATTTATGCTGTTCCTGCAACCGGGCCTTTTCTACCTGAAGAGCCTTAATCTGTGATACTGTTCCAAATAGTGTGTCTGGTGGAGGGTAAATAAAAAAGTCTACAGATTTTTTAGATTTGTATAGGGAACCAACAAAAACTAAAAAAGGAGTAGACTTATGGTGTTGACAAAGGAACAACTTTCCGAATTAATATGCAAACATTCGGAGCGGGAAAATGGCCTTCAGGATCTGTTGGAGATCTTGTTGGAGAGTATGATGGTCTCGGAGCGCCGGGAATATCTCCGGGAAAACTCGGCATCAGGGAATAAATGCAACGGCTTTCGCCCGGGACATAGTTACGGTCATGGCCGTACGCTGACGTTCCGGATACCCCGTGATCGCTACGGGAATTTTCATCCCCGGATCCTGGCGATCCTACGCCATCAGGAGGATGAATGCGAACGTCTTGCCGGAACGCTTTACACGAAAGGTCTTACGCAGGAACAGGTCGGCGAGGTATTCCAGGATATCTATGGCGAGCACTACAGCAAGGCGAGCATTTCGCGAATGCTGGACTACCTCCGAGAAGATGTCTCGCAATGGCTCACGCGCTCTTTGGAGACGTATTACCCGATCGTCTTCATCGATTGCGTACACATGAAGATCCACCGCAAGCGGAGCGTGGAGACCGAAGCTTTCTATGTAGTGCTTGCCGTGCGTGAAGACAAACGGCGTGAAGTGCTGGGGATCTTCAACAAACCCACGGAGAGTGCCCTGGGCTGGGGCGAGATGCTCACAGAGCTGCAGGAACGAGGCGTTCGGAAGATCGGCCTGGTGTGTGCCGACGGGCTGAAGGGTCTGGAGGATGTCATCAGTGCGGTCTTTCCCGGAACCCCGCTACAACGCTGCACGACGCATCTGAAACGCAATCTGCTGAGCTGCGTGCGCAACGGCGACAAGGGAGAGCTGGCCGAGGAGCTGCGGCAGCTCTTCCGTACGGGAGACCGCAGCTATACGGTGGAGAGAGCTTGGGAACAATGGCAGGCGCTCTGTGAGAAATGGGGGCAGGATTACCGCAGTTTTCGACGACGGGCGGAGGATCCGGCCTACAAAGCCTACTTCACCTATCTGAATTACGAGGCAAGGATTCAGTCGATGATCTACACGACGAACTGGATCGAGCGTCTGCAGAAAGATTTTCGACGGGTTACACGCATGCGGGGAGCCATGCCCAGCGAGGAGTCGGTACTGCTGCTGATGGGCAAAACGGCCATGGATAAAAAATCCTACCTGAGGCCGGTGCCACGAATCGACCTGGATCGGGAATTATTCCCCGAGTGAAAACTATAACACAAAAATCAGATCCACACGCCGCGGCGTGTGGATCTGAAAACAAGAATTGTTATATTTGCATATCTGAAGAATCTGAAGGCTCCTTCCCAGACACACTTTTTGAAACACTACCTAATCTGTTTATTGAGTTCGGCAATCAGCCCGTCCTTGTCCGCGAGTTCCTTCTTTGCCTTGGCAAGGTCTCCCTTTCCGAACCATGCAAGAATGGTGTTCCTGCCCTCCTGCGCTTTCTCCACATCGGCCTGCAGCTTGGTTATATCCTCTTCATATTGGATTACCTGCTGCCTGTAATATTCCGAGTTCGCCTGATGCTTGGCGGTGGAGCCGACAATCCCACGCTGCAACCCGAACGGCTTCATGGCCGCTGCGTAACTGTTCTGGTATTCATGAAGCTTGGTGCGCCGCATCACATCATCCGCTGACAAACGGGGACCGGATTTCGTCTCATATTTCTTCTCGCCCTCCCGCTTCCTGCGGATACGCTCCCCGGTTACAATGGGAACGACAGTGGCGTGCAGGTGCGGCGTTTTCTCGTCCATGTGCAATACGCACGATACAAGGTTGTCTTCACCGAATGTATCCCTTAGCCATTTGAGGTTGGCATCAATCCAGTTGTCCAGCCTGCCGCCATTGGCAATCTTCATCATCTGTTCATGTGTCCCGGTCAGGATGATACGGATGGCTTTTGTCTGGTTCTTGCCGACCTTGCGGCGCAGCCCGGCCGTGTCGATACGGTGCTGTATCGCCTCGGTGCGGCAGGATACCCCTTCTGGGAATCTGACCAGTTCCCTGTTTAGATGCGTCCTGTCTGCATCAGCATTTGCCGGAACATATTTCTTTCCCTTGGCATCCTTCCTTTCTATATGGCATGACATTCCACTGTCATTACCGCTGCCACGCTGCAGGTGGCAGACCGCGTATTGTGCATTGCTCATATCTGTTCGTCTTATGGTTGTCATTTCTGTTGTAAAATCCCGTTTTATTGCCGGAGGCATATATTTGGAGCCTGAGGTATTCCCTCGGGCTATGGGCTTTTTGACTGCCGGAAGCGGAGCGGAGGCGGTGAAAATGCCCTAATAGGCTACGGGATTTTACAACCCCTTTTCCTTGGGACAGCAAGCTGTCCGGTTCCTTCCTGTCATTCGACTCTCCCTGCATCCACCAATTCGAGCCCGAAAGCGTTGATGAGGGACTGCAATGCGGGATTGCGCGCTATCATCTGTTGAAGAATCATCTGTGGCGTGTCCTCCATCAGCAGGAAGTCGGCGATGTCCAGTCCGGCTTCACGCTGCGCACCGGTCGCAATCTTCTCCAGCATGTCGGAGCGGGTGGCACGCCTGCAAAAGGATTCCAGCATCGGTAGCCGTTGCTTCCATTCTTCCGTCGCCTTAAGGTCCGGGAAGAGAATCACTTCCCGACCGCCCAATATCTGCATGGCCTCGCTGTTGAAACACCCGTGCATCCCTCCAGTGGCAAGCCAAATGAAGTCGGGGATGAAATGGGCGGCGACAAGTGCCGTCTTCTCGCTCTCTACAATGGCTACAGGCTTGGCGGACATGGCGGCGGAGGTGTCCGACAGCAGGTGCTCACCGAACAGGCACTGTTTCATGCGGAAGTCTTGCACCCTCCTCACCGAATGAACCCAACTGACCTGGTTGAAAGGCTCCTTGATCCGATGTCCGGTTGCGGCATCGTAGCCCATGATCTTGCCCGCACGCACGTTGCTGTTCCGGTCTGTCTGCCAGAATACGGCCGCCCCGTTCCACATCCTTGATGTGCCGACCCTGTAGAGGCGGAACAGCCTGTCCGTATCCTCCTTGCCGGCCACCTTGGTGAAGTAACGATATAAGGGGTTGATGTCGTACCTGCGCATGGACTGCTCCACCCAATCGGAGGGAAGAAAGGATATCCGTGGCTCCTGTTCGGGCACCGGTTTCGCTGCCGGTCTTGCAGCCACCGGTGTGCGGCAGTTTCTCTCCTGCTCACTCAACCTCTCCTTGACGGCCGGATTATCCCGGAAGTATTCTTTCGGAGTATAGTGGTAGCCGCAACTGTTGATATGGTCACAGATACCCACGTTGTCAGGGAAGGAAATCTCTCCCGCCTCGTCGATATAACGGGTAAAGCAGGACTTCCTGCCGCACTCCGGACAGGCGGTCTTGCTGCCCGGCTTGTATTTCTGAAGATGGAATCTGTATCCGTTCATGATGCTCTCTTTTGTGGATTCCTGCAAATGAAAACGGCCATTTGCAGTCTGCAGTTCTTGCAGTCTTGCAGTCTTGCAGGAATTTTACCTTTTCGGTACTCCGAGACTGCAAAACTGCAAAGACTGCAGGCTGCAACAAGGGGTCATCCGTTGCAGTTTCGGGTTGGCGGTTCATTATCGTTTTCATTAGATTTGACAGATTTATCATATATGACTTTTTTGTAATGCCCGGCCTTGGACTTCCGCAGTAGCCCGCTCCTGCACAGTTCCCTGAGGTAGTTCATCACCGTACGCTCGCTGACATTCTGCTGTTCCCTGCCAGTAGCGATGGCCGTTTTCGTGTCGAACGTGTCCGGCAGCAGCGACAGCAGTACCTTGGGCGGTTCCTCGCACATGTCCTCTGCCACGAATGAACGGATGCGGCGGTACGAGTCCTCGAAATAGCCGTTCAGCCGGACAGCGGCTTTTACCGATACCATATCCACAGACTGCAGATGGCTCTCGCCGGAAGCATACCGCAGCACCTGCATGAGCAGGGCCAGCCGTGCCACCTGCGCCGGATGCTTCATCTCACGGCTGTCCACCTCGGCATCGTCCTCTATCCGGTTGATGCGTTCCACTTTCCTGTTCCACCATGAGAAGAAATACTCTTTTGCCTCCCTGTCCATGGACAGCACATGGGGCGCCTCTCCCGTATCATAGTCAAGGGCAAGAACCTTGAAAAGTATCTGCTCCCAGCGTGCCGCTGCCAGAGATGCCCTGTCCTCCCCGCCATCATCCCAGTCGGTCCATTTTGACACTTCACGGGATTTGGGCAGCACGAACAGGATACGGTCGAGCAGTCCGTTATCCTCGAATCCTTTCGTGGGCAGTTCATGGACCCGCTTGGTCTGCGTGGTCCCGACGATATTGATGCACGGCTGTTCTATGTGGACAGGCACGGTGTTGCCGACCCTTGTCACATCCAATGCCCCGCCGCTCCATGCCGTGAGCAGCTGCTCTATGAGCTGCCCGTTGGTGTAGCGGTTGGCGGAGTTGAACATGCCCATTATCTCGTCCACCAGGATGACCACGCTCCGGGGATTGTTGTTGTGTGTCAGCAGGAGCGATTCCGGAGTGAAGTCGGACACGACCGTGCGCCGCAGCACGGGCTTCCTGCCGCTTTCCCCGGCGGCTTTCCATGCCTCCAGTTCCGACTCATACGCCTTGAATAGGGAATAGTCATGCTTCCGTATGGGGCGGTACGCCGCCTCCAGCGGCGGTGTCTTGCCCAACCCCGGCCTGCCCACGAGGATGATGTAGAGGGCGGCATTGCTCTGCCATTCGCCTTTGATTCGGATACGGTAGGTGCCGCCCAATGCGGCCGATACTGCTGACAACATGGCCGTCGCGATGAACTCGATCTTGTAGTTCTCGTACCTGGCCATGTCGAGTATGACGGACTGCACGGCCTGCGGAAAGACGTCCAGAGGGAAGCCGGTGGCTTCGGTATGTTCCGCCTCCATGCGGATCATGTTGCACAGTTCAAGTCGGGTGTGTGTCATGTCAGCCATTTCTCTTCTTGCAATAGGATGTCACACTCTCGGATTTCCCTCCCGTCTGCACACGCCGGACATCCGACCTGGCATACATGTTCTTGTTGCCCACCTTGACAGGCACAAGGTAGCCCCGCTTTGCCCACAGGTTGAGTGTGCCCTCGCACACGTTCAACAACTCACGGACCTGTTTCGTATTGAGCCATGTCTCTTCCGCCTCACGCTTCATGGCGGCGTCCCTTTCCTCCTGCTGTGCCATGATGGTGCGCTGCACGATGGACTCGGCAAACATCTTCAGGTCTGAGGGCGTGACTTCCAGTTTCACGTTCGCACCCTGTTCGACCAGACTTTCTATGGTAATCATAAATATCAGTTTTTGAATTTTGTGATGACCATCTTCAAAAGTTCCCTGACGCCTCCCTTCCGATAGCTTGTAAAAGAGAAGCACCGCCTATCCCCGGGAAGAGGATTGACGGTGCAAAAGTATATGGGAATTGAAACGAATTGATATATAATGTCTTGTCTTAAATTGTCATGACAATTCAAGTCTGTGTGACCATATAATACGGCTTATTTTGTCTTATCCGGCGGCAGTGTCCGTTACATCTTCGAAGATGATTTCCTTGATTTCCTGTACCAGTGACCGGTACAGTTCCCGGTTCTCGTCGCTTTCGATGAGCGGGGCCATCTGGTCTTTCCCGTCCTTGATGATATGCTTTGCCGTCTTCAGGAAGCCGA
>ERZ838577.3403-NODE-3403-length-15265-cov-3.225838_pt1 | contig 15265 bp, 9 predicted proteins | sample MGYA00519682_ERZ838577 | MGnify/ENA primary metagenome ERZ838577 (study PRJEB31850, sample SAMEA3708838) | human gut metagenome | biome: human gut; feature: human-associated habitat; material: faeces | place: China | collected 2014 ...
CCATTCAAAAAATCATCCTGCTCGACACCGCCTACCGGTTCCGTCACGATATAATCTGATACTTTTACCAATTGATTATGCTCATCTGCTGCCAAGATTTCCAAAGCCTGGTCCAGATTAGCATGCTTATCCCCCATATTGGAACCAATTCCTAAGCATACCGTATGCCATCCTCTTTGAATCTCTACAGAAACCGTCTTAAGCGGCAGTCGTATCGGTGCCCACGGCTTATCTATCCGAAGCGACAATGACTTCACCAACGGAAATGTTAATAAGATCTGCTCTGCCAAGTGTCCGGCAAGGTGCTCGATCAACTGAAACGTATTGCGTTTCGTCTCTGAATGGATCAGTTCCGCTACCTCTACGTAATTAACAGCATCTTCTATATCATCCGATTCGGCTGCCTTGCTTGTATCAACAGTAAGATCTACTGATACAACAAACTTTTGTCCCAGTTCATTTTCTTGTTTCAGTACTCCATGATTGGCAAATACTTCTAATTCCTTAATTTGAATGTGATCCATGATCCATCCTCCCCGCTTTTTGAAATGTTGCTCTAACTCCAATACCACGCACTTCCTGTACACTTCATTAATACACGACGCGGTAATTTATCATATACAAGACCCAGACGATATCCGATCAATCTGCATCCGCACTGTACGCAGAAATAAAAAGCATCCCATACATGTCCACCCTTTAACAACGTTTTCACGATCTTCGCTGCATATCCTGCGCCCTCTTTTTCCGAAGACACCTTCGCAAACACCTCCGCATACTGCTTATGAGATACGCCAAGATCAAAGTTTCTGGCGAACTGCTGCCTGCACGTGTAATCATGAGAATGCACCACTTTTGCCTCTGCGCAATATGCAACACGATATCCTTCCTGCATCATCATATATGCTATGATCATATCTTCATTAAAAATCGTTGGCTGCACAAATCCGCCAACCTGCTCATAATACGCCTTACGATACAGGGCACATACATCAGAGCAAAAATATGTCTTTACACCGAGTTCTTTCTTGTCATCCTCACTCTTAATACGGCTCTGTGCAGGATAATTATAGATTCTCGTCATACGTTCCACTCGCCCTGAATTTGGACGGGCAAGCTGTCTCGCATAAGCAACAGCTACCGAAGCATCCTCCATGCAGGCAAGCAGATTCTCTATCAGATGCTCATCTGCCGGAACTGCATCCTGCGTCATCATTAAGACAAACTCTGCAGTAGATTTGTCCATGCCTAACGCACGCGTGCCGCCATGGTCAAACTCAGACTGCATCACGGGTATGATCCGGATACGCTCATCCATAGACTGTACCATTATCTCTGATTCATCCCGAATCGTCTGCATAATAAAAATATGTTCCGGGACAACTGTTTGATGCATTAAACGCTTGATCAGATCACTAAATTCACTTCCCGGTTTATATACGGGTATCACAATATCGATCTTTGTCTGCTCCATCCGCTACTCACCATACCTTTCCATCAAATTGCTCCTGCCTTCTTTTATCTTCCTAAAAGTCTGGCAACTTCCACAACAGCTTCCTGTGCATCTTTAGAGTAACCTTCTGCACCAATCTCATCTGCAAAGCTGCGTGTGATAACGGCTCCACCGATCATAACCTTCACCGGAAGATTCTGCTCACGAACCATATTCACTACTTTCTTCATTTCCATCATCGTCGTTGTCATAAGTGCAGAAAGCCCGATAATATCTGCTTTTTCACGAATAGCTGCCTGTATGATATCCTCCGCCGGGACATCTTTACCCAGATCCACCACACGATATCCATAGTTACGTAACATCAATGCAACCAGATTTTTACCAATATCATGAATGTCATGCTCCACTGTTGCAATGACGATCGTTCCAAGCGGCTCACTAGACCGATTGGCTGCAAGGATCGGCTCTACCACACCAATACCTGTCTCCATCGTCTCTGCGCTCGAAATAAGCTGGGGCAGAAAATATATCTGCTTATCAAAGAGCACTCCGACATGATTGATCGCCGGGATCAAACTCTCGTCAATCACTTTCTGTGCATCTATTCCACCTTGTAAAGCATCCTGCACCAAAGTTTCGATCTTATTTTTACGGCCCTTTACAACCGCCTCAAAGATCTTATCCCCCTCATGTTCCGGTGGAATCAAGTCCTTTGATCCGGATCCACTCTTTTTCGTCGTTGTCTGTACAGAATCGACCTCTCCGGACACAACGGAGATCTTATGCTCGGACACGCGATTGATATAACGCAGATCGGCATCAGGTTTATTCATCAACAGATCAGCCGCAAATACCGCATGCATTAACAAATCCTGAGACGGATTCGCAATCGCCATCGTCAGTCCCTGTCCGATTGCTAATGCCATAAACGAACTGTTCACAAAAAGTCTCTCCGGCAATCCAAAGGAAATATTAGAAAGTCCGCACGCCGTTGCCAGACCAAGCTCATGTTTGCAATATCGGATCGTCTCCAACGTTTCGATCGCAGCATTGCGGTTGGCGCCGATCGTTGCCACCAAGCCATCTACTACAATGTCCTCACCACATAACCCATGGCGTTTTGCCTCTTCATATATCGTATGGATAATCTCCTTTTTCTCATCAAGATTCTCCGGCAAACCTTTTTCTGAAAGTGGAAGCAAAATAAACATCGCACCATATTTCTTGGCGATTGGGATCAGCTTCTCAAACTTCTCCGGCTCCAGCGAGATCGAATTGATCAAGGCACGGCCCGGATAGATACGAAGCGCTGCCTCAACCACATCTACATAACTCGAATCAATGGATAACGGCAGATTACTCACCATCGTAAGCTCATTCACCGCTTTAAGCATCATCTCTTTTTCATCAATGCCATTCATTCCCATATTGACATCCAGGATTGCCGCTCCGTCCTCTTCCTGTGCTTCTGCCATCTCCGTAACAAGGTCAAGCTGTCCGGCACGAAGCTGCTCCTGCAATGCTTTCTTACCTGTCGGGTTAATACGTTCTCCGATCACCATAAACGGTCCGTCCAAGTCGATCGGACGAGTCACACGTTCATTAGACAGGGCACGACGTATCACCTTACCCTGTCTGCTCAGATGGGACACCTCATCCATCCGGCCACTCTGCTGTATTTTCTGAGTGAGCAAACGGATATGCTCTGGCGTTGTACCACAGCAGCCTCCTAAAATATCGGCTCCGGCATCGATCAACGCCATCATTTCTTCCGCAAATTCTGGTGCTTCCATTTCGTAGACGGTCTTTCCATCTACAAGCTGCGGCAGTCCGGCATTCGGCTTCGCAACCAATGGAATGTCCGCATATGCACGCATTTTGCGTACTACATCACACATTTTATCCGGTCCTGTGGAACAGTTCACACCTAACGCATCCACTCCAAGTGTAGTAAGCACAAGAGCTGCCGTCTCCGGATCCGTTCCAAACAAAGTACGTCCATCCTCTGCAAAGGTAAGTGTCACCATGATCGGTAAGTCACAGCATTCTTTCGCTGCAATCACCGCTGCACGACACTCCTGCAGGCTCATCATCGTTTCAACAGCCAAAAAATCCACACCTGCGTCAACTAACGCCTCTGTCTGCTCCTTATAAATGTCTACCAGCTCTTCAAAAGACAAAGGGCCCATCGGTTGTACCTGCTTACCCGTCATAGTCAGATCGCCACATACATACAATGGCTTGTCTGCATCTACAAGTCCGCGTTCCTTCACCTCTGCCACCGCCTGCTTCGAAATTGCTACCAAGCCATGGTTCATCTCCACCAAATTATCTTGCAGACCATACTCTTCTAACTTAATTCGGTTTCCGGAAAAAGTGGGTGCATACACTGCATCAGACCCTGCCGCATAATACTCTATCTGTAATTCTTTCAGCACGCCAGGATTCTCTAATATCCACTCCTCAGGGCATACTCCCGCCGGAAGACCTCTCTCCTGCAAATTGGAACCGGTCGCACCGTCCAATATCATTTTCCCCTGTGCCAAACGTTCACGAAACTGCTCTTTTGTCATGTTGCTGTCAATCTCCATTCTGCTATATTGGTATATTTCCTGCTCCCGGCTCACGTGGCTTCATACCACCTAACACATAGCCCTCCCTGTGTGCCGATAGACAAAATCTTCTCTTTCGATTGTACCACATGGCATCACATACGTAAAGAAGTATTCCTTTACAACCCGTGCTTTTTTTGCTTTTTTGTGCAAAATCCGATATACTATAAGAATCACTGCAAACGGAGGATATCATTATGATTTTACAATGCAGTCATATAGACAAAGCATTTAGCACAGATGTCATTCTTTCTGACATCTCTTTTCATATCAATGAACATGAAAAAGCAGCCATCGTCGGTGCAAATGGTTCCGGCAAATCAACACTGCTTAAGATCATTACAGGACATTTATCCGCAGACAACGGTGAGGTGATCCTGTCCGGCGGCACGACTGTCGGCTACTTGGCACAGAACCAGGAATACGCTTCCGAGCACAGCATCTACGATGAAATGCGTGATGCCAAACCGGAGATCATACAGTTAGAGCAGCAGATGGAAAAACTGTCTGCACGCATGGATATTGAAACCGGCGAAGCTCTAGAGCAAGTCATCAAACAGTATGACAATGCAAGACAACGCTATGAGCGTCTCGACGGATACGCCTACCAAAGCGAGTTGGTGGGTGTCTTGAAAGGTCTTGGCTTCACAGAAGAAGACTTTGAGAAACCGGTCATTTCCCTATCCGGTGGTGAAAAGACTCGTGTTGCTCTCGCCAAGATGCTGTTGCAGGCGCCGGATCTTATCATATTAGACGAGCCTACCAACCATCTGGATATCAATGCCATTGCATGGCTGGAATCCTACCTGACCAATTATCGCGGTGCTGTATTGATCGTAGCCCATGACCGTTATTTTTTGGATAAAATTGTCACAAAAGTTATCGAGCTTCGCCAGACGCACGCTCGTATGTATATGGGCAATTACAGCGAATATGCCGCCAAACGTCAGCAGATCATGGATAGTCTGATGAAACAATATCTCAACCAGCAGGCAGAGATCAAACATCAGGAAGAAGTTATTGCTAAGCTGAAATCCTTTAACCGCGAAAAATCGATCAAGCGCGCCGAGAGCCGCGAAAAGATGTTAGATAAAATAGAGCGCATTGAAAAACCTGTCGATGAAAACACGCAAATGCGCTTATTGTTTACACCAAAGATTCAAAGTGGTAACGACGTATTGACCGTAGAGGGGCTTTCCAAATCCTTTGATGGAACGCCTTTATTTACCGACCTCTCCTTTGAACTGAAGCGTGGAGAACATGTAGCGATCATCGGAGACAACGGAGCAGGTAAGACAACGATCCTCAAAATAATAAATGAATTGCTCCCTGCCGACAGTGGTAAGATCACGCTTGGAACAAACGTGGAGATTGGCTACTACGATCAGGAGCATCAAGTTCTGCACCCGGATAAAACATTGTTTGAAGAGATCAGTGATGCGTATCCTCATATGAACAATACGCAGATCCGTAACACACTGGCCGCCTTTCTATTTACGGAAGACGATGTATTCAAGCAGATCAAGAGTCTGAGCGGTGGAGAACGCGGTCGCGTATCCTTGGCAAAACTCATGTTGTCCGATGCTAATCTTCTCATTCTCGATGAGCCGACAAACCATTTAGATATGGATTCTAAGGAAATATTAGAAAATGCGATCCGACATTTTGAGGGAACTGTATTGTATGTTTCCCATGATCGTTACTTTATTAATACAACCGCAACCCGAATCTTAAATCTTACAGGCGGACATGTTTTGAACTATGTCGGAAACTACGACTATTATCTGGATAAAAAAGAAGATGTGGAGCGTGCTTACTATGCGGCCCAGCCAAACCACAACGCATCAGCGATAGCTTCCACCGATGCTGCCGGGCCATCTCCTTCCACTGAAATGTCCACAGCAGACGGTACTGCTCCTCAAGCGGAAAATAATACGCCTAACGCAGCCACGTCTTCCAATGCACTATCCTGGCAGGAACAAAAGGAAGAACAGGCACGACTGCGCAAAATACAAAAAGAATTAAATCGCGTTGAATCAGAGATTGAACGCTTAGAAGCAGAAAACACCGCATTAGATGAGGCAATTGCTGATCCTGCTAATGCAACCAATTCTGCAAAACTGCAGGAGCTCTCCATCCAACGTGGTGAAAACGATGCAAAATTAGAAGAACTCCTAGAACATTGGGAAGAACTTTCGGAATAACTGTGTGCTATTCTGCAGTCATGCGCTCCATCCGCCGGCGTGCCTGATCATAGACTTCCTGCGGCGAAACGCCAAGAAAGAACTGTCCATCTTCATACATAATACGCCCTGCGATCATCGTCAATTTTACGTTTTGTTTACTGCCACTATATACGATGTTCTTCGCAACATTATTCATAGGCTGCATATTCGGCTGTGTCATATCTAAGATGATCATATCCGCCTGCCTGCCTTCTGCAAGCACGTCACAGTCCTGCAGCCCCATGGCTTCTGCGCCTCCTACCGTTGCCATCTCTAACACATCCAATGCATCCAATGCTGATGCGTCCCCTAATACTACTTTTTGCAACGCTGTCGTCAAAAACATCTCTCGAAACATATCCAAACAATTGTTGCTTGCCGGTCCATCCGTACCAATTGCAAGACCAATCCCCATATCTTTCATCCTCTGGATCGGTGCAATGCCACTCGCAAGCTTTAGATTCGATGCCGGATTCGTGACAACCCACACCTGCTTGTCTTTGCAGATCTGCAAGTCTTCATCCGTCATATGCACACAATGAAAACCGCCACCACCATACTCAAACATTCCCAGCTTATCAAGAAACTTTGTAGGCGTCATGCCATAGCGTTCCACACATTCTGCCACTTCCTTTGCCGTTTCCGAATTGTGTGTATAGACCGGTGCATGATATTTCTGCCCTAAAGCCGCCATCCTTTCCAAAATTTCACGGCTAGTCGTGTATTCCGCATGAAATCCAAACCGATAAGATACCAATGGACCGCACGCATTGTATTTGAGAAACTGCTGCTCCATTTCCTCAACCGTACCAACAAAGTTATTGATGCTGCCACACAAAACCGTTCGAAATCCGGTATCCATGGAAGCTTTCACAATAGCATCATTCTTCTGATACATATCAAAACATGCCGTAATGCCACTCGTCAGGTACTCCATATAAGCTAAAATTGTAAACCAATAAACATCTTCTTCCGTCAGCTTATCCTCCATCGGGAACACACGATCATACAGCCACTCCTGTAATGGCAGATCATCTGCATAAGAGCGCAAAAATGTCATTGCAGAATGTGTGTGTGCATCCTTAAATCCCGGCATTACAACATTTCCACCTGCATTAATCTGACGATCCCACTGTAAAGATGGTGCGCCATCTTCCGTTCCCAGATATACGATCTTGTCATCCTGTATATGAACTTCCCCACAAAACATTCTTTGCCCCGGCTGCATCGTTAATATATTCGCATTATATATTCGGATTCTCATAATTTTGTCCTCATTCCTGCTATACAGTATGAATGGCAGTAATACATTCTGTCACAAGCTTCTTAAACAACGGTGCCACTCTGTCTGCCGTTTCCTGCACTTCCTGATGTGTCAATGGATTTGCTGTAATGCCACACGCCATATTGGAAATACAAGAAATGCCACAAATTTTCATTCCCATATGATTGGCCGCAACTGCCTCACATGCCGTACTCATCCCCACCGCATCTGCTCCAAGTGTCCTGCACATACGAACTTCTGCCGGAGATTCGTAATTTGGTCCCGTTAATTGTATATATACCCCTTCTTGCAACGGAATATCCTTTAACGCTGCCGTTTTCCGCAATATCTGCTGTAGATCCGCATCATAAATCTGACTCATATCCGGAAAACGAGCACCCAACTCTTCCGCATTCGGTCCGATCAACGGCGATGGCACGAACGAAGAAATCTGATCCTTGATCATCATAAAGTCTCCTGCCTTAAAACAAGTATTGATACCACCGGAAGCATTTGTCAAAAACAATACCTGCGCTCCCATCAGTTTCATAAGACGTATTGGCAGTACAACATCACTGATCGGATAACCTTCATAGTAATGTACGCGCCCCTTCATACATACGACCGGCACTTCATTCACATATCCCAAGATATACTTTCCCTGATGCCCTGCTACCGTCGATACCGGAAAACCTTCCATTTCATGGTAATCGATCTCCGCAACAACTTGAATATCATCTGCATAATCCCCCAAACCGGATCCAAGCACCAATGCGATCTCCGGAATAAAATCAATCTCCCGTGCCTTGCAAATCTTCTGATACTGCTCATAACATTTGTTTAACTTTGCATACACCTCATTCATAAACAGCCTCCGTTCTTATAACAAAGGGAACGCTTCTGTGCGTTCCCCGTATCTTTCTCTGTACTCTTTGTTACTCATTCTGTTTCAAATGTGTACGAACAATCTTTCCAACACGCATTGCATCTGCATATGCTAACAAACGATCCATCTGATTGGAATTACGCTGCAAGAAATTCGAAATGATCAAATGCAGCATGTCCTCCCCAATATCTGCACGAAATCGAATACAATCACAAACACTGCGTTCAATGTCATACACACGAATCTTGCCATACGGTGTCTCATCCACCTGCATATCCTGCTGAAATGCCAAATCAGAATAATAATGTCTGCACACCGGGAAATTAAGCTGCATACGAGAGCGATCCGTCTTCAATGTGGCAACCGACAATCTCTCCGGCTCCACATCGATCAAGCCATGATAATAACATGCGCTATCTGCACAGATCACCGCTCTTGAATTAACTCTGCAAGCCTCGATCATCTTATAATTCTCCGGCTTGCCATTCTCCTCGTCTACAAGCCAATAATGACCATGTGACACACGTTCAATAATCCCCATATTCACCAATTCCTTGATCTGCACCGTCGTGATCTTCGCGTCCTTCAACTCCGATGCATCCCGATAGCCATTGCCACTTTCAAACAAGTCCATCACTTTCTTATACGTATTTAACAACATATCTTCTCCTCCTCTTCCAACCGATAGTCTCCTACCCGTTTCCTGCTCTGTCATAATGCTAACGTGCAAAAAGATTTTGCCTGATAATATTTATTATATCACGTGTTACGAAAATTGCAATATCCTATTATAGAAAAACAACAGAAAAAAAGGGCAAAACTAATGTTTTGCCCTACACAGCCTCTATTCTTCCCTACACCGCTTTTCCGGTATACAACTGATAATATTTGCCCTTTCGCTCCAGCAACTCGTCATGCGTACCGCGCTCAATGATACGACCCTGCTCTAGCACCATAATGCAGTCACTATTGCGTACCGTCGACAAACGATGAGCGATCACAAATGTTGTGCGTCCTTTCATCAGGCGGTCCATACCTTCCTGTACCAATTTCTCAGTACGTGTATCGATCGAACTCGTTGCCTCGTCCAAAATAAGTGCCGGTGGATTGGCAACGGCTGCCCTCGCAATGGCTAACAACTGTCTCTGACCCTGGCTCAAATTCGCACCATCACCGGTGATCATCGTCCGGTAACCATCCGGCAGACGTTTAATAAAGCTGTGTGCATTTGCCAATTTAGCTGCTGCGATCACTTCGTCATCTGTAGCATCCAACTTACCATAGCGAATATTGTCCATTACTGTTCCGGTGAACAAATGCGTATCCTGTAACACAATGCCAAGCGAACGGCGCAGATCCTTTTTGTGGATCTTATTAATGTTGATACCATCAAAACGGATCTTACCATCCTGAATATCATAAAAACGATTGATCAAGTTGGTGATCGTCGTTTTACCTGCACCGGTTGCACCAACAAAAGCTATCTTCTGTCCCGGTTTTGCATAGATCTTGATATTATGCAAAATGATCTTCTCATCATTATATCCAAAATCAACATCATCAAATACAACATCACCTTCCAACTTGCGATAAGTTGTTGTTCCATCATCCTGATGATAATGTTTCCAAGCCCACAATCCGGTCTGTTTCTCGCTCTCCTTGATCTGACCATCCTGCTCGGTCACATTCACGAGCTGCACATAACCTTCGTCCACCTCCGGCTCTTGGTCAAGCAGCTTAAAGATACGATCTGCACCCGCCAATGCCATAACGATCGCATTGATCTGCTGACTGATCTGATTGATCGGCTGACTGAAAGATTTATTAAACGTTAGGAAACTGACCAATTTACCAAGCGTAAATCCTGCGAAGCCCTGCAATGCAAGGACACCGCCTGCCATCGCGCAGAATACATAGCTGATATTACCAAGCTGCGCATTGATCGGCATCAGGATATTGGCAAACGTATTTGCATTATTGGCGCTCTCAAACAACTCCTCATTCATTTTATTGAACTCTTCTAACGATGCCTGCTCATGACAGAATACTTTAACTACTTTCTGTCCATTCATCATTTCTTCGATCTGCCCATTCACCTTAGCCAGATCACGCTGCTGTGAAAGGAAATAACTACCGCTCAGTCCGGCGATCTTCTTCGTCACTACCAGAGTAATGCCAATCATGATCATTGTCAATATCGTTAATGGAATACTTAAGACAACCATGCACACAAATACACTCACAATCGTTATACCACAGTTGATCGCCTGCGGTATACTTTGGCTGATCATCTGCCGCAGTGTATCTATATCATTCGTATACGTTGACATGATATCACCATGTGCATTCGTATCAAAATATTTTATTGGCAGTGTTTCCATCTTCTCAAACATCTCTACGCGAAGATTTCGAAGCGTTCCCTGTGTCACATTAACCATAATACGGTTATACGCATAGGTCGTAATAACACCAATTCCATAAAAACCGGCCACCTGCAGGATCTTCGCCGCTAACGGTCCAAAATTCGGATGCGCTGTCTTCGTCAATGGTACAATATAATCATCGATCAACGACTGCGTAAACATGGTTCCCTGTACATTGGCAAGTACACTGATAATAATACACACGAGAACAAAAACACAATGCGGTCCATAATTCTTAAAAATATAACAAAACAGCCGCTTAAGCTTTCCCATCGGATCTTCAATCTTTGGCTTCGGCCTTCCCATAGCATTTGGTCTTGGCATCGTCTATCACTCCTTTCCCGGTTCATCAAAATCTGCATTACCCGCTGCCTGTGACTCATAAATCTCCTGATAGATCTGATTTCGCGCTAACAATTCCTCATGTGTACCAAAGTCATTGACACGTCCATCCTCCATCACAATAATGCGGTCACAATTTTGTATACTGGATATACGCTGTGCAATAATAAGCTTCGTCGTTCCCGGAATTTCCTCGGCAAAAGCCCGGCGAATCGATGCATCCGTCGCTGTGTCAACTGCACTGGTAGAATCATCCAAGATCAATACCTTTGGCTTTTTGAGCAAAGCTCTGGCAATACATAAACGCTGTTTCTGACCACCGGAAACATTCGTACCGCCCTGCTCGATATATGTATGATAGCCTTTCGGCATCTTCTGAATAAACTCATCCGCACAGGCGAGCTCACAAGCATGTTTACACTCTTCTTCCGTTGCCTCCGGATCACCCCAGCGCAAATTATCTAAAATCGTTCCACTAAAGAGTACATTATTCTGCAATACTACTGCCACTTGATTACGAAGTGCCTCAACGCCATAGTTACGAACATCTACACCGCCTACACGTACGCTTCCCTCTGTCACATCGTACAAACGGCTGACCAGATTCACTAAGCTGGACTTAGCACTACCGGTACCACCAAGAATACCAATCGTCTCTCCGGAAGCAATCTGTAGATTAATATCCTTAAGGACCGGCTCTCCGGATTGTTTCTTATAACTAAAGTCAACATGATCAAATTCAATGCGCGTTCTTTCCGCTTCCCCGCTTATAAGAAAAATTGACGTGATTGAAATCGATGCTGCCATCAGCAACAAAAGTCACCGGATTCTCCGGATCCGTAATGTCCGGTCTGTCATTGATCACTTCCGCAACACGCTCTCCACTGGCAATACTCATCGTGATCATAACAAATACCATAGAAAGCATCATGAGGCTCATCAAAATATTCATGCAGTAACCAAGCAGTGCTGACAGATCACCCACCTGCATAGTGCCTCCGACGATCATTTTAGCTCCGATCCAACTGATCAGCAAAATGCAGCCATATACCGTAAGCATCATAACCGGAGCGTTGAGTACGATCAAGCTCTCTGCTTTGACAAACATTTTATATACATTCTCACTCGCCTTGCGGAACTTACTCTGCTCGTATTCCTCACGAGAATATGCCTTTACAACACGAATCGCCGACACATTCTCCTGTACACTCTCATTCAGATCATCATATTTCCGGAAAACCGCGTCGAAATATCCCATCGTCTTACGTACCAGCACAAACAAGAAAATGCCTAAGACAATAACTGCGATCAGATAAATACAGGCAACTTTGGCATTTACATAAAAAGCCATTGCCATCGCACAGATCAAAGACATCGGAGAACGCATGCACATTCTAAGAATCATCTGATACGCATTCTGTAAATTCGTCACATCCGTCGTTAAGCGGGTCACCAGACCTGATGTACTATACTTATCAATATTTGAGAAACTGAACGTCTGAATATTCTCATACATTGCCTTACGCAGATTTTTCGCAAATCCGGTTGATGCTCTGGCTCCATACTTGCCGCCCATCGCTCCGGACCAAAGTCCGCCTACAGCAAGCACGAGCATCGCCGCACCAACGATATAAATATGTTTCAGATCACCTTTCATCACACCATCATTAATGATCGATGCCATCAATAATGGAATCAATGTCTCGAAGATAACTTCTAAGATCATAAACACCGGTGTCAGAATCGAATCCCGCTTGTATTCTTTCACCTGCGATAATAATGTTTTTACCATAGAAACCTCCATTACTAATAAAGATTAGCATGTCATAGGACGAATGTTCCCTGACAGCTAATCTATAATAAAAAAAGAAAAATGCTGACTTTTGTCACGCAACACAACAGCAATTTCCTATTAAAAATAAAGAAAATGCATTCAAATGGAATGCATCATGATTTGCGCTTAAGTAATAATATACCAAAGGAATCTGTAAAAATCAAATGAACTTTCTGTGAACAGTAACAAGAAAAGTCCCTATCAAGCTTTCGCCTGATAAGGACTTTCCCCGCAAGAATATATATGCATCAACTTTAGTCAAGGTTGAACATGTATACATTTTCTTCGTTCTTCTTCTCTTTCTCGATACCAATGATCTCCAAGATGGTCTTACCCACTTTACGATCATTCTGAATGTTAAATTCCAGCTTATTGAACAACATTGTGTTCGCCTTATTCGCATTCTCCTTATCGTAGGTTACGAAGTACTGTCTGCCGTCCACAAGTGTGTCATTAAACTGACCCGGACTACCCTGTGGTGCAGTGATCCTCTCATACTCACCATCACCAAGACTTCGATATATCTTTGTTACCGGAAGGCTGATCGCCTCATTCTTATCATTATCTACACCTGTAAATTGCACATGCAATTGCTTGATCGTGACGCCCTTGGTATTACCTTCATGCGGTGTAAAGAATATGATATGCGTGTCACTGTCACCAAACACATCTTTTTTCCTTACCTTATCTACCTTCGGCTTCTTTGGATCATTGTTGCCACTATCATAATCGCCATCGTAATCCGCCGCATACAGCTTCACGGACAGCAATTTCACTTCCGGTCGATTATAGTTGTATGGACACAGCTTAAAGACATCAATATCATCCTGAGACCTTACACCAAGCATCTCTTTCATATCCTTTACTGTCATCTGTAAGATCTGAATCTCTGTTGCGTTCTCAGAATCACCAACACATGCAGTCCAATGAGTATCACACTTCGTCCACTCATTCTTGCTATATCCACCATAAACATCCCATACCGGTGTTGTTGGGTCTAATTCCATCGTACACGTATAAGTAAACTGTACAATGGCATTATTATCCAAATCTTTCAGCCAACTGTTTTGATCATGCACGTTAGAGGAGAACGTATTACCGGATCCACCCGTTGTATTCTCCCACACAGTTACCGGTGCCGGCGTTGTCGTAGGCTTTGGCTCCTCTGTCGGCTCTGCGGAAGGTTCTGCGGAAGCTGCCGGTTTTGCAGAATGAACAACATTGTTCTTCTCCTGTTTCAAATACTCTTTGAACATGAGCGTCTTAACTTCTTTCTCACCAGCCGTTACTTCAAAAGAGTAATTTCTCTCTGCAACTTCTACCTTGTCTTCAACTAACTTCTCTGCATCTCCATTGATCTTAGTAACTTTATCCACCGTTACATACGGTGTACCATAGGAGAACTCATATGCCCCGATCAAGGTATTGATAAACAACTGCATCTCCTGATCTTTGGTCGTATTCTCCAGATCAATTGCATCGTAAAATACATTCGCAACATTATACAAGTAATAGTTATTCGCTGCATCGTTTGGTGACATTGCATAGTACGTATTCAACTTACCTGCTGCTGCACCTCTGCCCTGATTATCACCAAGACAATACCATACATCAGCATCCGGTATCTCAAGATTCAACTGATAATCCTGCGCTCTGGCACCGGTCAGGGACAAGCTCTCACCGATCGTATACGGATAATTACATACCGTACCATTGTTTGCTCTAGAGCCCTTCGTGGTCTTCTGCTGATGATCGTCGGCGTATGTCAATTTCTGACCCTTTACATCCGTCCACTTACCATTCTTGTATGCCAGATAACTGTTCGCTGTCGTACCTTTCAACGTTGCCTGATCATACGTGTATTCTAACTCCGTATAATCTTTGGACGTAAGCTTCTCGCCATCTGCACCTGTAGCAGTATCATTATAGCTTGAAGTCGTCTCATCTTTGGACGTATATCGGCTAAGTCCGCTGGTATCCTTAAGCATCTTGCGGTTCTCACCGTTCGATGTTCCGGCATTGATCAAGTTATCTGTATAGATCACACTCTTGTCATTCTTAGATACCCAGGCTGCAAATGCCACGGCTCCATCCTTGTTGCTTGCTTTCTGCAGATCAGCGCCACAACTAAACAAGAAGATATGATAATCCATATAATCCATCGGATAATAGAAATTATCTCCCGACTGCGAGAATAATGTTCTCGTTGTCTTATCCCCCTTA